>FWWL01000094.1_pt1 | contig 73794 bp, 63 predicted proteins | sample 2228331 | NCBI WGS metagenome assembly FWWL01 (sample SAMEA103939775, study PRJEB20133) | metagenome
GTCAACTGGAAGTTTCTCTCTATTGTCTGTATTTCTTCGTTGCTTTCCTGCCACGTTTGCGACAGGAATCTTATCTTAACATGTCTTGCACTCTAAGTCAATTGGTAGGTTCAGGATAATCTTCTTCATTTAAATTATATATAGTCGCATCTCCATTATATATAATTAGATTAATAAGCTTGCCGCCCTGTCCGAACTGCTCGTGTATCTTTTCGCAGATTGTATCCATATCCTCACTCTTTACTTTATTTATAGATAGAAAGAATATATCCAGAGCTTCATCACCATAACCTACGACAATATTCCCATTATAGCCTGCGAGTCCTTCACCATCATCATAATTCAGATTTCTTATATCAACCCGCATATACTCCTCGGGGTTTGATATTATTATCCTATCCTTGTTCAATAAATTTACTTCGTTTGAAATTTCCATCGCATTACCTCCTCCAAATCCCACGTTTGGTTTTATTATTTGCATTCTCTATTTTTTAATACTAAAGATTAGCTAAAAACAAGAAAAAATCGAATGAAAAGCTTCATCCGATTTTTTCCTTCTATTATATAACTATAAATATCTATACTTTAAATCTACTTATTAATGAATTTAGCTCATCTACAACATCTATCAAGGCATTTGCTATATGAGCCACTTCTTCTATAGCAGCTGTCTGTTCCTGTACAGATGCCGATATTTCTTCAGTCCCCGCAGCACTCTCTTCTGAAGACGCTGCTTGAGACTCTACTACATCAACTATCTTGTGTATACCCTTTATAATGTCCTGTGTAGCCTCAGCTATTCTGCCAACCTGATCAGCAGCTTCCTGAGTAGCATTATTTATTTTATCAAAAGCTTGCTGTGTATGCTTTACTGCTGTCTGCTGCTCTTCAATAACGCTTATTGAGTTGCCTGCTTGCTTTTTCGCATGCTCGACGCTTGATTGTATCTGAACTATAATGTCTGATATCTGGTGCGCTGCTGTTGTTGAGCCTTCAGCAAGCTTTCTTACCTCATCGGCAACCACTGCAAAGCCTCTGCCGACTTCACCTGCTCTAGCGGCCTCAATTGCTGCGTTTAATGCGAGCATATTAGTTTGATCAGCTATAGATGTTATTACATTTATTATATCTCCGATTTCACCGGCTCGTTTTGAAAGATCATTTATCGAATTACCAAGGTTTTTTGAGCTCGTTACACTTTCTTGCATTTTTTCATTTTGATACTTGATAATTTCGACACCTTCCAAAACAGTTTCTTTGGTAAGCTCGGTACTTTTGACTGTATCCTCAATACTTTGTGAAATGGCTTCGGCTTTATCCAAAACATCCTTTGCAGTTAATGCTCCCTTTGTAGCTCCATCCGCTTGATCATTGGCTCCTTCTGCAAGCTCATTTATCGTTGTAGCTATCTCAGCGGCGCCTTTGCTGGACATATCTGCTGAACTGGTCAGCCTTTCCCCAGACTCTCTGAGTTTTTGCGTCATTTCAAAGCTTTTTTCTACCATTTCCTTTAGATTGTTAGTCATAAGGTTGACTCCTGCACTAAGCCTGGAAAACTCTATACTTGATTTTATATTTACCGATTTTGTAAGATCACCCTCGCCTATGGTTTTTATAAGCTTCAATAGCTTTGCTATCTCGTTGGTAATGTTAAACTTAAGAAGCATGTAAATAATCAGGATGCAAAGTACGAGTGCTGCGATTGATATAATAACAGTAACTTGTAATAAATCAGCAAGCCCTGCTGTAAATTCCTTAACAGGAACTGTCGCACAGACTATATTCTCCCCAGAAACCTGATATTTCATAAAATATTCAGTTCCATCCAGAGTATATTTAAACTCTCCCTTTTCGCTTTCTCTGATTCTTTTGCCCCAATCAAATTCAGCCGCTTTATTACCCTGTATTGTTGTATTTCTGTGACTTATAATCACATCTGAATCCTTGTTTACAATGATAACAATGCCGCCGGCTCCAAGGGTTGCGTCTTTTGAAATGCTGCTAATATCTGCCTTTTCCAGTTCCTTCACAAGCTTCCAGGGTGATACTCCTATTTGTATAATACCCGGCTTGTCCTTTCTGCCTACAGCAGCATACTGGAAAAGAGCATTATCCACACTTCTTATCTGAGGATCCTGCACAAGCTCGAAATCCGGATTTGTTAAAGCTCCTGCGAAGGGTTTCATACTTTCCTCAGTATTGAAGTCCATGCCATAATAGCTTGCAACAGTGCCCCACTTAATTATTCCGTTCTCGTCGCTTATATGTATTTCATCCACTCCAAGAGATGCCGCCATATCAAATAAAGCAGCATTTTTCGTCACAACTCCCGGATTCTGATTAATTACACTAGCCAAAATCTTTGCTTTCTCCAAGTACTCCTTGTTAACCTCTTGTCTCTTTACAGATACTTGGGCACGCCTGGTGAAGATGGTGCTCTGCACTTCATCCAGCTTGCTTTGCGCCAGTTGAGACATATTGCTCTCAATCAGCTGGCCTGTAAAGTAGAACGATACCCCAGATAATGCTGTTATTACTGCAATCAATAAAACAACTATAGGTAATGTGATTTTAAAATGCAGCCTCATACAATCCCTCCCTGTTTCCTGCGCTAATTCTTTTTCATATCTAATTATTATATCGGTTGAATAATTGCTTAATTATATAAATTCCATTATAACACTTTATTCCATATATTTCGACTAGTAAATTCACATTGTCCTTGTTAAAGTATAAACTATAACAACAAAAAACGTGCTTTCGCACGTTTTTAGGAGCTTTCTCCACATTTCTTGAGCAATTCTTCCCATTGTTTATCGACGTCTGCTTGTATATCCTCAATCAAGTGTTTATTTTCTTCAGCGAATAAATGTTTGAATCTGCCCTGAGGTTTTAAATATTCAATAACAGGAAGCTTTTTCTTTGGTTTATAATTGAGCTTCCAAACTCCATTCTCAACCTCATATAAAGGCCATATGCACGTATCTGTAGCCAGCTTGCATATCTCCATAAGATCCGGAGTATTGTATCTCCAGCCTCTTGGACAGGGAGCAAGTACGTTCATAAATGCCGGCCCTTTGGTATAAATGGCCTTCTCTGATTTTTCGTAAAGATCTTTAAAGTTTGCAGTCAATGTCGATTGTGCAACATAGGGTATCTTATGGGCAATCATCACCCCAGTCAAATCTTTTTTAAACTGCTGCTTCCCTGGTATGACAGTTCCCTGAGGACTAGTTGTTGTGTCTGCATACTTGGGTGTTCCCGAGGACCTTTGAATTCCGGTATTCATGTAGGCTTCATTGTCATAGCATACATACACCATGTCATGCCCTCTCTCCATTGCTCCAGATAGTGATTGGAGTCCTATATCATAAGTTCCTCCATCCCCCCCAAAGGCAATGAATTTATAGGTATCATCCATACGTCCTTTTCTCTTCATAGCAGAGTATGCTGCTTCTACACCGCTTACAGTAGCTCCGACATTCTCAAAGGCATTGTGTATGAAAGAGTCTTTCCAAGCTGTATATGGATATAGGAAGGTGGACACCTCCAAACATCCTGTAGCTGCACCGCACACCGCATGATGCCCTGGCTCTAAGGCCCTTAGTATCGTCCTTACCGCTACCGGAGCACCGCATCCGGCGCACATTCTGTGTCCGCCTGTCAATCGTTCCGGTTTATTCATTACCTGCTTAAGATTATATGCCATTATTAAGGCTCACCTCCTATTCTCTAACTCCTAAATATCTATATGTTTCTCCTACCTTGCCGGACTTTTGGATGGAAAGCAGCTCATTATATACCTGCTCGATATCATCGGCTTTAACATCCCTGCCGCCCAAGCCGTATATGAAGTTAACCACTTTGATTCCGTCTGCTCTCCCATAGAGTGCTGACTTTATCTCAGCTCCCAAAGGTCCTCCTACTGCTGAGAAACCCTCTGCTTTATCCATAACTGCAAGTACTTTTATATGCTTTATGGCTTCAACAATCTCTTCCTCCGGGAAAGGCCTGAATACCCTTATCTTAAGGAGTCCTGCCTTTATTCCCTTCTCCCTGAATGCGTCCACCACCGTTTTTGCAGTTCCTGCAGTTGAGTTGATAATTACAACAGCAACCTCTGCATCCTCTAACTTATACTTTTCGAAAAGCTCATATTTTCTTCCTGATAGCTTTTCAAATTCCTGTGCGACTTCCAGTATGACTTTTTTAGCATTTATCATGCTTTCAGCCTGCTCACGCTTATGCTCAAAGCAATGTACCGGAAGATCTAAAGGACCCACCGCCATCTGCTCCTCTGAGTTTAAGAGATAGTGCTCCGGCTTGTATTCTCCAACAAAGGCTTTAACCTTATCATCTTCCAGCAGGTCGATATTCTCTACCGCATGGCTTGTAATAAAGCCATCCTGACACACCATAACCGGAAGCATTACATCCTTATGTTCTCCGATTCTAATTGCCTGTATTGCGTTATCATAAGCCTCCTGGTTGGTTTCACTATACAGCTGAATCCATCCTGAATCTCTGGCTCCCATGGAGTCACTATGATCATTATGGATATTTAACGGTCCTGAAAGTGCCCTGTTTACACAGGACATAGTTATTGGCAGTTTCATAGCTGCCGCTATATACAGAACTTCCCACATTAGTGCGAGGCCGTTTGCCGAGGTCGCTGTCATTGTCCTGCCGCCCGCCGCCTGCGCTCCAACACAAGCAGACATTGCACTGTGCTCCGACTCTACGGGTACAAACTCAGTTTGCACCTGCCCATTTGATACAAATTGTGAGAAGTACTGGGGTATTTCTGTTGATGGTGTTATAGGGAATGCAGCGACTACATCAGGGTTTATCTGTCTCATTGCCACTGCAATTGCTTCATTACCGGATAATCTTTCCCTTATTGACATTTACGCCTATACCTCCTGTTCTTCCTTATCTTCTTCCTTAATAAAATCTATTGCTTTGAAAGGACATATTTTTACACAAACTCCACAGCCCTTACAGTGGTCGTAATCAAAGTCCAACCTCTTGCTGTCCTTTACAGGAATGGAGGTATCAGGACACGTTGGGGGGCATAGCATGCACTGGGTACATTTTTCCTCAATCCAAACCGGACGCATGGATCTCCAGTCTCCGGTCTTATAGCCTTCAGCATTGCCTGCTTCATATATGGCCCCTCCCGGTGTTATTTCCCTCCATGGTGTTACAGTGGTCATCTTCTTTGCTGTTTTGTTGCTCATAGCCCTTGCACCTCCTGCATTGCACGTTCAATAGCCTTCATATTCCCCTCTATTACCTCCGGCTTCGTTTGAAACTTATGCGCAAAGGACTCCTTCATGTCTTCAATAAACTTATTAGGCTCCATTATCTCGCCGACCTTTACTACTGCACCCAGCATAGGTGTGTTGGGGAAGTTCTTGCCTAAAGTCTCTTCAGAGATTTTTCTGGCATTTATAGTACAGACCTTTCCCTTGTAGCCTTTTAGATATTTTCTCACTTCATCAGGGGTCTTCTCTGTGTTGATAATGATAGCACCTGACTCCTTAAGACCTGCTGTCACATCTATTGCAGAAATCAGCGTCTCATCAACTACTACCACATAATCCGGCTCATAAATGTTTGAATGGATATTTATCCTTTCATCACTTATTCTGTTGTAAGCTGTGATAGGTGCGCCCATTCTCTCAGGACCATACTCAGGAAAACCCTGAATATACTTTCCTGTGTTAAAGGCAGCATCCGCAAGGAGAAGTGAAGCTGTTTTCGCTCCTTGGCCACCGCGTCCATGCCAACGTATTTCCAATAGCTTGCCCAAAACTGTTCCTCCCTTCAATTTGTGGCTTTAAATATTAATCTTATGTATTTTGCGTATTTTTAGATAATTTATAACGAGTAGGCACATTTATTCCACATTAATTTATCATGTGCCGTTAAACGAGTTTCATAAAAGGCTTCCTTAGTCGTTAAAATAATTCAATAAAAGCCTTTTATATTAAAATAAAAATTTTTACTTCACTAATATGGATTTTTAGTTTACAATTTTTGCAGGGAGGTGCATTTAAGTGTTGATTTTGAGTAAGCAAGACATGCAAAAAGTAATTACGGTTAAGGATGCCATAAGTGCAGTAAAACAAGCATATTCTATATATTCTCAGGGAAAAAGCGTTGTACCGCTCCGAGTAAACATAGACATTCCTAAATATAACGGACAAAGTCTGTTCATGCCCGGATATGTTGAGGATATCGATATCGCCGGCATAAAGATAGTATCAGTATTCCCCGGTAATGTGAAAAAAGGCATAGCTTCTGTACCGGCCAAAATGATTTTGATAAATGGAGAAACCGGGGAGGTATGCTGCATGATGGATGGCACTTATCTTACCCAGCTCCGTACAGGAGCTGCTTCAGGGGCAGCAACCGATTTGCTCGCAAGAAAAGATGCTGAAAATATGCTGCTTTTCGGTACCGGGGGGCAGGCAGCAGCCCAGCTGGAATCTGTACTTGCCGTACGAAATATAAAAAGCGTCAAGATAGCCGGGTTAAATAGAGAAAAGGCTTTGGTGTTTGCAGAAAGAATGCAAAGAGAGCTTGAAGGCTATGGTGCAAATATCACAGTATGCGAAAATGTTGATGAGGCTGTTACTGAGGCAGATATAATAACTGCTGTTACCAATTCAAGGGAACCTGTTTTTGACGGAAGAAGAGTGAAGAATGGTACTCATATAAACGGTGTTGGTTCTTATACACCAGAAATGCAGGAGTTGGATGAATACATAGTTCACAAAGCTGGCAAGGTATTCGTGGACTCCCGTGAAGCTGCACTTTTGGAAGCTGGCGACCTTCTCATACCTATGGAAAAAGGGCTGATCCAAGAGGACAGGATAACCGGAGAGCTGGGAGACATCATCTGCGGTAAGCTTCCCGGCAGAACCGATACGGAAGAGATAACTATTTTCAAAACTGTAGGAATTGCGGTTGCTGACGTTATAACTGCCCATAGTATTTATATGCGGGCTCTGGAGATGGGTTTCGGAATGAATATAGAATTCTAATAGAAGTAATAAAAACAAAGCCGGTTGATTTATCAACCGGCTTTGACTATTTCTTAAGCTTGTGCCATCTTCTTGTAGTTATCGTATTTTTCCTTAGCTTCCTTCTCTGCTTTTGTGAAGAGCTGTTCTGCCTCTTCTGGGAAGGAACCCACAAGGGATGTATATCTTACCTGATCCATCAGGAAGTCTCTGAAGCTTGCCTTTGGCTCCTTGGAGTCAAGTACAAACGGGTTCTTTCCTTCGTTCTTAAGTTCAGGGTTGAATCTCCACAAATGCCAATATCCGGCATCAACAGCCTGAGCAATGTTGGCCTGAGTTCTTCCCATGCCTTCCTTAAGTCCGTGGTTTATACATGGAGCATAAGCTATTATGAGGGATGGTCCGTCATACGCCTCAGCTTCCTGTATAGCCTTCATGAACTGGTTCTTGTCTGCACCCATACCTACCTGTGCAACATATACATATCCGTATGTAGCAGCAATCATTCCAAGGTCTTTCTTCTTTGTTCTCTTGCCGGAAGCTGCGAACTTAGCAACTGCGCCGACAGGTGTTGACTTTGAGGACTGTCCGCCTGTGTTGGAGTAAACTTCTGTATCGAATACCAATACATTTACATTCTCTCCTGATGCCAATACATGGTCAAGTCCGCCGTAGCCTATATCATAAGCCCATCCGTCTCCGCCAAGTATCCAAACGGATTTCTTAACGAGGAAGTCCTTCTTTTCTGCTACTTCAGTAACTATTTCCTTAGCTTTTCCGCTTAAAGCATTTGCTTTGTCAAGGAGAGGAAGCAACTTTTCTGTTGCAGCCTTGCTTGCATCTGCATCTTCTTTGCTATCCAACCATGCTTTGAATGCATCCTTATATTCCTGAGGCATATCAAGGGTCATAGCTTCTGTCATCAAATCAGCAAGCTTTTCTCTGATTTGCTTCACACCTATTGCCATACCGTAGCCGTACTCTGCATTATCTTCAAAGAGTGAGTTTGCCCATGATGGACCTCTTCCATTTGCATCCTTGCAATATGGAGTTGAAGGTGCTGAAGCTCCCCAGATTGATGAACAGCCTGTTGCGTTTGCAATCATCATTCTGTCACCATAAAGCTGGGTTATAACCTTTATATATGGAGTTTCGCCGCAGCCTGCGCATGCGCCTGAGAACTGTATATATGGCTGTGCGAACTGGCTTCCTTTAACTGTTGACTTTGATGCAATATTATCCTTAAGAGGAACTGTCATTGCATAATCCCAGTTAGGAAGTCCGGTCTCAAGCTGAGTTTCAAGAGGTTTCATTACAAGAGCTTTTTCCTTTGCCAGACATATGTCTGCGCAGTTTCCGCAGCCTGTGCAATCCAATGGACTTACCTGTATCCTGTATGAGAGCCCTTCAAAGCCCTTCCCGTTCATCTTTGTTGTTTCAAAGCTTGCAGGAGCCTTCTTTGCTTCTTCCTCAGTCACAAGTACCGGTCTGATTACAGCATGAGGACATACAAAGGCGCACTGGTTACACTGTATGCATTTTTCCTTCTGCCATTCAGGAATCGTTACAGCTATACCTCTTTTTTCGTAAGCTGAAGTTCCCATCGGGAAAGTACCGTCAGCTGTGTCAGCAAATGTGCTTACAGGGAGTGAATCCCCTTCTTGTCTGTTCATAGGTATAAGTACATTCTTTATAAAGTCAGGAGCTTCTAAAGCTGCTGCCGCTTCTTCTTTAGCGCCGCTCCAGCTTGCCGGTACTGCTACCTTCACAAGAGCGTCTGTTCCTGCATCAACTGCTTTGTAATTCATTGCAACAATCTCTTCGCCCTTTTTACCGTAGGATTTCTCTAATGCATCCTTCAGGTAGTTAACAGCGTCTGCCAATGGAATAACATTTGCAAGCTTGAAGAATGCGGACTGCATTATCATGTTGATCCTGTTTCCAAGGCCGAGCTCTACAGCTATATCCGTTGCATTTACTATGTAGAAGTTAATATTATGATCTGCCAGGTACTTCTTCATAGTTGCAGGAAGCTTTTCTTCAAGTTCTTCTGGGCTCCACTGACAATTTAATACGAAGGTTCCTCCGTCCTTAAGTCCTTTTAAAACATCGTACTGGTGAACATATGCCTGATTGTGGCAAGCAATGAAGTCAGCCACGTCAATGAGATATGGCGATTTAATCGGCTGCTTTCCGAACCTGAGATGCGAAATTGTTACGCCGCCTGACTTCTTGGAGTCATACGAAAAGTAACCCTGAGCATAAAGGTTGGTCTTGTCACCTATAATCTTTATTGCGCTCTTATTGGCTCCAACTGTACCATCGGATCCCAAGCCCCAGAACTTACATCTTATAGTTCCTTCAGGAGCTGCATTTATATTTTCCTTAACCTCAAGGGATAAATTAGTAACATCATCTACTATACCCATAGTAAATCCGTCTCTTGGATTGTTGGATTTCAAATTGTCATAAACTGCTTTGATCTGTGCAGGTGTTGTATCCTTGGAACCAAGTCCGAATCTTCCGCCAACGATCATTGGAGCATTTTCCTTGTTGTAGAACATTGAGCGTATATCCAGATACAATGGTTCTCCAATTGCTCCAGGCTCTTTTGTTCTGTCAAGTACAGCTATTCTCTTCACTGTCTTTGGCATTACATCAAAGAAATACTTTGCTGAGAAAGGTCTATAGAGATGTACCTTTACAACCCCTACCTTCTCGCCTTTTGCTATCAGATAATCGATAGTTTCTTCTATGACATCTGTTACAGAACCCATAGCAATTATTATGTTCTCAGCATCAGGTGAACCATAGTAGTTAAATGGCTTGTAATCTCTGCCTGTTACTTTGCTGATTTCTGCCATGTAATCCGCTACTATGCCAGGCACTTCGTCATAGTATGGGTTGCAGGCTTCTCTTGCCTGGAAGTATATGTCAGGATTCTGAGCAGTACCTCTTGTTACAGGATGCTCTGGATTTAAAGCATTGTTCCTGAACTCGTTCAAGGCTTCCTTGTCAAGAAGTCTTTCCAAGTCTGCATATTCCATAACTTCTACCTTCTGAACCTCGCTGGAAGTTCTGAAGCCATCAAAGAAATGTACAAATGGCACCCTTGATTTAATTGCTGCCAAGTGGGCTATACCACCTAGGTCCATTATTTCTTGCACTGAACCTGATGCCAGCATTGCAAAACCCGTCTGTCTTGTAGCCATTACGTCCTGATGATCACCAAATATTGAAAGCGCATGGCTTGCCAATGCACGGGCAGATACGTGGAATACGCCCGGCAATAATTCTCCGGCAATCTTATACATATTTGGTATCATAAGAAGCAAACCCTGTGATGCTGTGAAAGTTGTAGTTAATGCACCAGCTGCCAGTGATCCGTGAACTGCTCCTGCTGCTCCGCCTTCTGACTGCAGTTCAACAACCTTTACCTGTTGACCAAAAATGTTCTTCAGTCCATATGCGGACCATTCGTCAACATTTTCAGCCATAGTGGATGATGGAGTTATTGGGTAAATTGCTGCAACATCAGTGAACGCATAAGCGACATGAGCGGCTGCGGCATTTCCATCCATCGTTTTCATTTTTTTAGCCATTGCTAGACCCCCTAAAAATAATTATGGATTAAATATTTATATTAGGTAAATATTTAACATACTTTATAAACTACCATTTCTAGTATAGTAAACTATAAAAGCAATGTCAAATTAATTGCCCGCTTTTACTAAAAAAATAACTGCCTCCATCCGCATGCGCCAATGCGTAGAGCCAGTTATGTACCATCGTATGTAATTATTATTAGAGTAGATATTGAAGAAATAAAAGAAGTATTATTCCAGGGATCCCCAGAAATCCGGCAATCAGCGCAGTAATCGGATTTATGCCTATGGTAAGGCCTATGAGCCCACCAAAGATATTGATTACAAAAAGTGCGACAGCTCCTACAATACCGTTTATCACAAGCTTGACAATTATCTTAATTGGCAGGACCAGCAGCACCCCTATTATATAAACAGCACCTATGGCAAGAAAAATCGCCAGTATTGAAAACACATCTATCTGCGGCAACATTAATCCCCCTTTAGCAAATTAATAGAGCTTTGCTACTAAATATATTAATGTTTTCACGTTTTATTCCAAATTTTGTACAAATCCTAAACTTAGTGCCCCGCCGCTCCATTACACTACTACACTCAATCCCCTATCCTTAGCAAGCTTCAGAAGATATACGTATTGGGACTTAGCTGCCTCCATCTTATAAATTGCATGATCTACCAGTTCATTATCAGTGACATTATCAAAATAATTCTGTGCATCAAGCATTTCCTGCCTAGCCCTGAAAATTATATTTATAAGTTCTGCATTTTCATCCTTTTCGCTTATACCCTGCAGGCTGTTGAGCACATTTCCTATCATTTGCCCTAACTGCCTATGCTTTTTTGATTTGCCTGTAACCAGATTTGTAGACATAAAAAACACCTCCATATTATTATTAATTTATCCAAGAATTAACAACAATATACGAGGTGTTAACCTATTTAAGATATTATATTTCTCTCCTACCCTCTAGAGCTTTCATTAGAGTGACTTCATCAGCATATTCCAAATCTCCGCCTACCGGAACACCATGGGCTATTCTGGTAACCTTAATCCCCGCAGGCTTCAGCAGCCTGGAAATATACATTGCTGTAGCTTCACCTTCAATATTGGGATTAGTAGCCAGTATTATCTCTTTGATATCATTTTCGGCTACTCTTCTCAGAAGCTCTTTGATTCTGATTTCCTCAGGGCCGATGCCTTCCATTGGTGATATCGCTCCATTCAGTACATGATATAACCCTTTGTACTCTCTTGTCCGCTCCATTGCTACGACATCTTTTGGATCTTCCACGATACATATTAGACTGCTGTCTCTTTTGACATTGGAGCAAATGTTGCAGGTGTCAGCGTCTGTAATGTTGCAGCAGACCTTGCAATACCTTATATTCCTCTTTGCGGTAATTATTGAGCTTGAAAGCTGCTCTACATCTGCCAGCGGCATATTAAGTATATAGAAAGCCAATCTCTGTGCTGTTTTATTACCCACTCCCGGAAGCTTTGAAAGTTCATCTATAAGCTTTGCAATAGGAGCTGCGTAAAAGCTCATTAGAACAACCCTCCAGGTAAATTGAGCCCTCCGGTTATCTTGCCCATTTCCCTGCCCATCATTTCATCCGCCTGCCTTATAGCTTCGTTGACAGCTGCAGTGATAAGGTCCTGAAGCATTTCTGCATCATCAGGATCTATTACTTCCGGCTTTATTGTTATTGATATTATTTCTTTCTTCCCTGAAGCTACTACAGTTACAGCTCCTCCACCGGCACTCGCTTCAACGGTCCTCTGTTCTACTTCCTCCTGAAGCTTTGCCATATCCTTTTGCATCTTCTGTACCTGTTTCATCATATTATTCATATTTCCTCCCATTCCTGGGAATCCACCTTTGGCCATTTATAATTCCTCCTCTATTAATCTCTTATGTGACATATACGGACGATCACCGGCCGCCCCTGCAAGGAACGCACTCAATGCGTTCCCTGCACGTATCTCGTACCTAATCCATTATACTATTCTTCTTCAATCACTTCAACATTGTCTTGACCTACAAGTTCAATCGCTCCAGTTACTATACTGTCCTGCTCCTCTTGCTCAGCTTCCCCACCTAGTATGCATTTTATCTTAAGGGGTGTCCCAAAGAACTGCGATGCGATCTGCTCCACTTCTGACCTGTTGGAAGCCGATTCGAGAGCTTCTTTTGAAAAGGCATCTTCCTTTTCATATGACAATACTAATATCCCCGAATCTGCCTTAATCGGCTTCGCCATGGCCAAGTATGTCCTCAATTTGATTTTCCCCAGGCTTTTGATTTCCTTTATAAAACCTGGCCATTTCTGTATGATATCTGCACTGTCCGACTTCAAAGTCCCTTCTTCCTTTGACTTTACGCTTACAACCTTTTCCCTCTTAACCGGTGCATCCGGACTCGTTTCTTGACTTCTGACAGAAGGCTTTTCTTTTGGAGCCATAGTATAGCTGCCTTTTGAAAGCAGCTCCTCCAATTTGGATATCCTCGTGAGCATGCCCTCTAAGCTGCCATCTCCGCCTATTTTGCACATCTTAACCAGTGCGACCTCCAGCAGAATCCTTGGGTTGCCTGACCACTTTGCTTCACTTTCAAGCTCAGATAATACTCTGATGCACCTTATCAGATTGTTTTTATCATAATCGGCAGCCTGCTTCTTAAGCTGCTCAATTCCTTCCTTGGACATGTCAATTACGTCTTCGCACTTGGCTACTACCTTAGTCATAAGAAGATTTCTGTAGTGTATCAGCAAATCCCTGATAAACTGACTGATATCCTTACCACCGGACGCAATTTCCTCAACCGTGCTTATTGCACCGCCAGCTTCTTCCTTCAGTACCATCTCGGAAATTCTGAATAAATAGTCATTGTTCACTATCCCCAGAACCTCAAGGACGTCATTATGGGTTATAGTCTTATCTCCATAAACCGAGCATTGGTCAAGGATGCTCAAAGCATCTCTCATTGCTCCGTCAGAATTTCTTGCGATAAGCTTTACAGCATCAGAATCAATTTCCAATCCCTCCGCGCTGCATACAGTCCTTAGCCTTTCAACTATATTTTCGGTACTGATTCTTTTAAAGTCAAACCTCTGACATCGTGAAAGTATGGTCGCCGGCAGCTTATGCGGTTCTGTGGTTGCCAATATGAAAAGCACATACTCCGGCGGCTCCTCCAAGGTTTTCAGCAGTGCATTGAATGCTTCATTTGTTAGCATGTGAACTTCATCTATTATATATACTTTGTACTTACCCAAAGTTGGTGTGAATTTGATTGCTTCCCTTAAATTTCTTATATCATCTATTCCTCTGTTGGAAGCAGCGTCAATTTCAAGCACATCAATGGAGTTCCCCTCATTTATGCTGATACAGCTTTCGCATGCATTGCATGGATTGAAGCCCTCCGGGGCTTTACAGTTGACAGCCTTGGCCAAAAGCTTTGCTGTAGTAGTTTTGCCTGTCCCTCTGGTCCCACATAAAAGGTATGCATGAGAAATTCTGTTGCTCTCAAGCTCATTCTTCAAGGTGACTGTTATCTGATCCTGACCACATACATCCTCAAACTTTTGCGGCCTCCATTTTCTATATAATGCTGTATACATAGGTACCTCCCCGTGCTTTTCAATACAGGCACATGTGCTTTACATGTGCTTAGCATCATATTCAAATATTAGCATAACCAAGTGTTATAAAAAAGGCTTCTATTGAAGATTTCTATAATTAAGGAAGCCTTTTTTTAAACTCATTTACGGAAAGTGGTACACTATGGTATTTTATACTTTCCTATTCGTTATAAAAAAAATGCTCATTTCTGAGCATTAGAAAAATTCTATATCTTCATCGTTGTATATTTTTTCAAATATCCCCTGCTTCAATAAGAACATCTTCTCCAAAGTCTGTACCACTGCCGGATTGAACTGGGTACCTCTATATGTCACAATTTCATTTACACCCTGCATGAGACTCCTTGATTTCCTGTAGGGGCGGTTGGAGGTAATTGCATCAAAGGCGTCTGCCACACTTATTATTGCAGCCATAGCTGATATCTCGTCACCTTTGATCATATCAGGATATCCCTTCCCGTCATATCTTTCATGGTGGTGCTTGATTGCTTTCAGTATGTCATCCTTGAGACCTATCTTGGATACAATCTTATGTGCAATGTCAGGGTGCTGCTTTATAATATTGTACTCCTCTTCCGTAAGCATGCTGGCTTTGTTCAAAATTGAATCACTAATTCCTATTTTCCCAATGTCATGCAGTACTCCCGCCACCCAGATGTCCTCAATAAAGCTCTTGGAATTACCCATCTCGGATGCAATGAAGGAAGAATACTTTGCAACTCTTATGGAATGACTCTCAGTATACTCATCCTTGGCCTCAACTACTGATACTAGACTCTGCACTGTTTTCAGATATGAATGCTTCAGAGACTCGTAAGCCTTGGCATTGTCTATTGCTATAGCTATATTGTTTGACAGTGAGCTTATAAGCTCAATCAATTCATCCTTAGGTTTATTCTTTAGGGTAGTACTCATTAAGCCTATTGCTTCAGACTTCACTATAATTGGAGTAAACACGACGTACCTGGCCTCATGTTTTAAGTATAATTCTCTGTAGTAGCTGAATGGAGTGTTATCCTCCCGGAGATCCAGTACTATAACTCTCTTTTGATCGATTGCCTGCCCTGTTACATCTCCCCTTGTATCAATACTGCGCCTATCATATTTTTCTGTTTTTATTCCCTTGAGCGCCTTCAAATCCAGCATGTAGGGTTCCTTGTCATTAATGAGTCTTATTGCACAAACCAAGGCTTCAGTTATATCCGATACCTGGTTGACAACTGTTATAAGCATGCTGTTCAAGTCCATGGTAGAAGCCAAGGTATTGCTTATTCTGTTCAAGGTCTGAAGCTCGTTGTATTTCTTTCTAAGCTGGAGCTCCATTATTTTCTTTTGTGTTACATCTCTTACTATGGCCTGTATGCCTACTACCTTTTCATCCTCTTTTACTCTCTTAGTACTTCCTTCAACTTTTATCAGACTTCCGTCCTTTTTTAAGAATTCTCCCTCAAACTCCCTATAATCGTTCTCAGGAGCCAGCAATTGCTCAAACCCGGGATATTTATGTCTTACTATGGTTAACGCCGGTTTGCCTAGAAGCTCCGCTTCATTATAACCTAATATCTTCTCAACACTGCTATTGATATATACCAGCTTATCCTCAGGATTAATAACAAATACCATGTCTGAAATATTATTCATCAGTGTCCTGTACTTTTCTTCCGACTCATTAAGCTGAGCCATTGTAGCTTCAAGCTGTCCATAGGAAGCTTCTAATTCTATATTTGCACTATGCAATTCTTCATTGTTGGAATAAAGCTCATCCGTCCTTGTAACAAGATCATTATATGTGTTTTTTAGGTTTTTTGCCATTTCATTAAATGCTCCGGCAACCTCCCTGATTTCATCCTTACTGTTTACCTCAATCCTACTGTCCAGATTTCCTGCTGCAATTGATTTGACACCATCCCTCAATTCTATTAAAGGAGTTGTAATTGAAGCAGATAAAAAGAATGAAGCAATCATAGCAGATAATATGCATAGCAATCCCAGTACTAAAATCAGACTGTTTGTATCCTGATTCATTGTACTCAATTTACTTTGAAGAGCACTTGTGTCTATAAGTGAAACAACTTTCCATCCACTTGCATTAATTATAGAAAAGCTGACGGTCCAGTTTTTATCCAGGTAGTTGAACTCCCTGTAGCCTTCATTCAGACTGAGTATTGCTTCTGCAACAGGATTAAGTATAAAGGCTGCATCCTTCAAGTTCGCAGTCTCGCTGTATTTACCCCCGGTGTGATATTTTACATAGCCAGATGGATTGATCAAGAACATTTCTGTATCTGTCATGTATTTTGCATTTACCAATAGATTCCCGAAGGTTTTTAGAGATATATTACCGACCAGCACTCCAGATGCTTTATTATTATTGTCCAGCAAAGGTATTGACATTCCGATGCACTCACTGCCGCTTATTGGGTCCGTATATGGCTCAAGCCACACCAGTTCCTGCGCTTTTTTCGCATTAGTGTAGCTGTGAAGTCTAGTAAAGTCTATATCAGGTTTTTTAGTGCTCAAATCATCAATATAAACTAAACCATCAGGCATAGTTATACTAAGATTCATATAGTATTGGTTTACACTTTTTTGATCCCTTAGGAAGGCATAGAAATCAGAATCTTGCTGATCTAAATGGCTAAATGCCTGTGCAATAGACTTTAACTCTATTTCCTGCTGCTTGAAAAGTTGATCTATTTTACTTAATTGGTTTTGTATGTACATATAGTTGAAGTTTTTAAAATCCTGCTGCATTTTTCTATCATAGGTATTATAGATTAGAGTCCATGATACCGCAAAAGGGATTATTGATACTAATAAAAAGTATAATAATATTCTTAGCTTAAAATTAATTTTATGCACAGAATAACATCCCCCCTTAGATATCTGAAATTTCGACATGATATCTTATTATATTATATCAGTAAGTACCTGGCTATAGTAGAAAAGTCTCATAAAATAACCTCAATTTACCATAAGATAGGCCTTTAGTCCTAATATTCTTAATATTTAGTCAATAAATAGTCAAAAAAAGAAAAAAACTTGCTATATACAAGTTTTAAAATTTATGGCCGTGCACCTTTCCTCGACGATCGCCTACAAGCGTTACCCGGGTAGTTAGCTCCAATCAGGCAACCCTGCGGCACACGAAAGGGTTCACTTACCGTTGCTTCCTTCCGGATCTGGCGGGGTTCATGAATTTCCGTTGCGCAGGACCCAATCATCGTCACCACTTGCCCGGGGCAGTCCTTACAGGCGAGCGCCTCAGCAAAGGAATTCAACCCTGCTATTGCGGATTGCAGGTTACAGGGCACCGCAGTCTCCCCATCTAGCACGGCCAAGATTATTAACTTTTTTAAAGCGAAATACATTTGATGTATTAAGCTATTTTATTATAAGCTTTTCTGCATGCACTGTCAATGTACTATAAAAGCCTTTTATTGAAGCATTTAGCAAATCTTAAAAACAATGAAAATGGTTAATAATATAAAAAATGAGCATCAGCGGAGCGCATAAAATGCGCTCCCTACATGGATATAACTAATAAATTTCGTAGGGAATGCATTGCATGCATTCCGCCCCATATGTCGCATCATTCTACAACTATGTAAAATATAATGTACTGGATTTTTTAATAAGTATATTGGTATTATACTATTAGTATATAAGACAATATTAACGATAATAATTACAAGGAGTTGCTGCAATGAGTAATGTTTTTGGCTCTGTTCTTGCTTTTCTCACTGGACTGCTTCCAGGTTTTTTCTTGGTTTTTAACTTCATGTTTTCAGATGTCATTTCACTATATGAAAGAAGTCTTTCTTTTCTTATAGTGATAGTAGTCTATCTCGTATTGGGTGCTGCCTTCGGACTTGCAGGTCGTGATAATGGCCGTAAGTGGAGCATATGGCTCAGTCTGCCTGCTGTGATTTTTGCATTGGCATACTCTGTCAATGAGACCGGGACTATAGTTATAAATCTGCTTTATGCATCAATGGCAATAGGCTCAGCTGTTACCGGCGCAAGCTTAGGCGCTAAGCTTATAAAAAAACGAAAGCAGTGACCTTAGTAAGGTCACTGCTTTACATCTGTTTCAACCATTTTCACAATTAGCTTGGTCAAAACCTTTCTGTCGCTGTCATCTCCAACTTTCCAAAGCTCCTGCAGCAAACGTTGCTCCCTGTTTTCAGGGTCAATTCTGGCTGCAAGAACATTTCCTACCTTAACGGCAATATTCTCTATAGTATTTTCAGACATACCTACTGATTCCCCAAGATTCACTGCTTTACCCAAGGTGTTCTTCCAATTTGTCCATTCTGTAAAAAAATCAGCTTTATTTATTTCCATAATATCACCTCCGGAAATGAAAACAAAAATACTCAATACTTATTATTTGTATCTCTCCTTCTTATATTCATTTGTAAAAAAGAAAAAATGCAAAATAATATTTTGCATTTTATATAGCTACTTCACCCTTGTATGCTCTTCAAACTACTTTCAAATTCCGATTTTGTTATTAAGCCCTCCAGGTACCTGTTGTTGACGGATGCGATTTTCTCAAAAGTTTTGAACTCTTCCAGCTCAAGCTTAAACCCAAAATTGCACTCCGGACAGCTAAAGTAATAAACAGTATCGCACTGCAGCAAGGGTATGTTAAATACTCTAAAAAGCCTTGCGGTCTCATAAATACTATAATACTCATTATTTCCGCAATTCTCGCACTTTGGAGCTATCCTCTGCAGAGCTTCCTTTTCTTTTTTTATACTGCACAGCTGATCAATATAAACTTGTCCCACATATCTTGTCCTTGCCATATCCTTACCCCAGAACACCACAGCCTCACACCCCTCAACAATCTCCGCCCGCGGTAATATTTAATACATATATTCTACCAATAATTTCAAAATCCTTCCTATAGAACCTAATACTGCAGCCTATATATCTATATGCGAAGCCTGATTCTTGCCAGCCCCATCATGGACAGCTATTGTTACATCTGCTAAACTGTCTATATATAAATAATTATATAAATCGCACAAAGAAGATTACATGGATTAGCTGCGATTTATATTATCAATGAAAATGTTTCGTACTATTGAACTATTATGTAAGGATTTAGTGCGAAAGATATAGGATGTGAAATCATGAAAAAATATGAAGCTTATTTGCCTTATTTCGCAGGACTTGCTATGGCATTGATTTTTGGATTATCCTTTATGTTTACAAAGCAAGCACTGGAAACCCTGTCTACAACCCTACTTCTTTCCTATCGTTTTTCCTTGGCTGCAATACTCTTAACTTTGCTTTGGCTGTTTGGCGCCATAAAGCTGAGCTATAAAAATAAGCCCCTTAAGGGACTTTTGCTATTAGCTTTCTTCCAGCCCATCGCATATTTTATTTTTGAAACCACCGGTGTAAAGCTTACCTCCTCTTCAGAAGCAGGAATAATGATTGCCTTGATTCCTGTGGTAGTAACCATTTTTGCAGCAGTTTTCTTAAAGGAAAAGCCTGGCAGGGCACAGCTGTTTTTTATACTGGCTTCTGTATCAGGTGTAGTATTTATAGTCCTGATGTCTGGCAGTACCAGCGGCACGGGACATTATGCGGGAATACTCGCGCTATTCGGGGCAGTACTGGCTGCGGGAGTATATAATATTCTTTCCAGAAAGCTTTCCACAAGCTTTACCCCCGTAGAGATAACCTTTGTGATGATGTGGACCGGGGCTATTGTTTTCAACTTAATATCTGCAATTTCAGGAATAATAAATGGCACCCTGGACAAACACATTACATCCCTAAGCGCACCAGGAACACTGGTTCCTATCCTTTATCTCGGCATACTCTCCTCAGTGTGCGCGTTCTTTATGGTAAACTATATGCTATCCAAGCTGCCTGCTTCAAATTCCTCGGTATTTTCCAACCTCACTACTGTAATATCAATAATTGCCGGCGTTTTCATAAGGCATGAAGCCTTTCACTGGTATCAGCTTGTAGGCGGAATTATAATAATACTTGGGGTTTGGGGTACAAACCGCTACAAGCCTAAGCAGCAAATACAGCTTCAGAATACGGAAAGCTTATAACAACGGAAGTAATTGCGCAAGCAATTACAACACACCGTTTCAACGAGGCAGGAGACATGCTCACCGCCTAAAAATCCAAATCGATGCCCGCCGCTTATAGAGGTGGGAGACATCTTTTGGTCTCATTATAATCTTCTAAAATATTCGTCCTTATAATCATATTCGCTATTCATAGCCTGTTCTATCTCCTGCAGGAGCCTTCGCTTATCCTGTGGCAAGGTTCCTGCCAGGGCAAAATAATTGGATGCATGGTTGCTTCTAAAGACACCTTGGCTCAGATTCAGGTTCTCAAGCAGCAGCTTTGTCTCCTCCATCACTTCCTTCGGACCCAACAGTTCAAATTCACCTTTTTTAATCTGCTGCTCCATCTCAGTTCCCGGCTCTACAAGGAGTGTTAGAAGTCCCAGATATTGCGGGTCGATTTCATTTATCACCCTTGCGGATTCTAAGGCATGCTCCCTCCATCCAGTCGTTCCTCCTATTCCTGAAATCAAAGTAACAGACAGCTTTATTCCAGAAGCTATGAGCTTTTTCCCTGCCTCAATCATTTCCGATGAGGTAACACCTTTGTTAATGCTGCTAAGTACGGCATCACTCCCGGATTCCAAACCCATATAAGCAATACCAAGTCCGCTCTCTTTCAGTTCTCTTAGCTCAGCCTCAGTTTTCCGCAATATATCCCTAGGGCTGCTGTATATTCCCACCCTTTCACACTCCGGCATAATCTCATTTATTTTCAAGAGTATCCTTTTCAAATCTGCGGTTTTCATTGCTAAAGCATTTCCATCAGCCAGAAATACGCGGTTTACTCTCCTATAATAGCTCTTGCACTCCTCAATATCAGAGAGGATTTCTTCAACCTCCCTTATCCTGAACTTTTTATCCTTATACATACTGCAGAAGGTGCACTTATTATGGGAACAGCCTATGGTAGCCTGGATTATCAAGCTCTGAGCCTCACTTGGCGGTCTGTATATACTTCCTTCATACTTCATTTATTTTTCTCCCTTATCCTTTAATACTTTCCATTATGCATTGGAAAAGAGACAGTTGCCTGTCTCTCTATCAATCTATTGACTGCTTTCACGAAGCTTCACTGAAACTGTTTTATATCCGTTTTGCAGATCATATATTTCGACCTGTACGGTATCTCCAGCCTTATGCTTCTGTATCTCTTCTATTAATTCCTCAATGGTCTTGATTACCTTTCCATCCAGTTTTGTTATTATGTCACCCTTCTTTATTCCTGCCCTCTCAGCGCCACTATAGCCCACTACATCAACTACATAAACCCCCTGAGGTACCTTGCTCTTATCTGCCATTTCCTTTGTTACAGTTTCTCCGCTTATGCCCAGATATGGCCTTGCTATCTTCTTCTTGCTGATTATTTCCTGAATAATCGGCTTTGCCTCGTTGATGGGTATTGCGAAGCCCATTCCTTCAACTGTAGTCTCTGCAAATTTTATCGTATTGATTCCTATAACCTTACCTTCACTGTTCACCAATGCTCCGCCACTGTTGCCTGGATTGATGGCTGCGTCAGTTTGAATAAGCTTTATAGAATTATCTCCAACACTTACTTTTCTGTTAAGTCCGCTTATTATCCCAGCAGTAACTGAACCGGCATATTCTGTTCCCATAGGACTGCCTATGGCTACTGCAAGTTCTCCTACTTCCAGCTTAGAAGAGTCCCCAAGCTCAGCTACGGTCAGTTTGGACGGATCGACCTTTATTACTGCAAGGTCTGTTTGGGAATCGCCACCCACCAGAGTCGCTTCAAGCTCTTTTCCATCATTTAGTATTACAGTTATATCCTGCGCACCTTCCACTACATGGTTGTTTGTAACTATATGTCCCTTATTGTCTATGATGATTCCTGAGCCTGTTCCCTGCCCTTCGTAAATTCTGCCAAAATAGTCCCTGGTTCTTGTCTTTAGGCTGATAGCAACGATTGTAGGTGATACCTTCTTTGCTATGGGTACTACAGGAGACACTGCCTTGTCAAATACAATCCTGGTATTCTCGATTCCCGCTGCATAAACTGTGTTGGAGTCACCAGCAGGATTGGGCAGGAAATTATCCAAACCAAATCCGAAAACAGTTCCCAGTAAAAGGCCTGCAGCAAGCACCAGCGCGACAAACCTTCTAGGGCTCCTCTCCGGCTTCTTTTCGATGATTTCCCTGTAGAAGGAATTGTTCATCTCATTATTTTCATTATTTTCATTAAAAAATTCGCTCATATCTCATTCCTCCTCGTAAGTGAATTTGAAGGTAGTTTTACTTCCTTCAAAACACCAATATAAGTATTACATTAAATATATCGCATAATTTTGAACAAAGTATGAACAAATTGTAAACTTTACGCTTTTTCTATGGTAAATGTGAATTTTACAAACCCTTCACCACTTGAAACCCAAATCTTTTCATCCAACTGGCTCATTATTTCTTTTACTATGGAGAGCCCTAGTCCATAACCGCTCTTATATGCTCCCCTAGAGGTATCCCCCTTATGGAACCTTTCCCAAACTCGGGTAAGCTCCTCTGCACTGATTTCAGCTCCGGTGTTGGTGACCTCTACTATTATGCTGTTGCCTTTATCTATTGTCTTTATACCTATACTGCCCTTCTCCGGTGTGAATTTGACTGCATTATCCATGAGATTGGACAACACTCTCTCAATAAGCAGCTGGTCGGATAATGCGAAGCTTTTCTCCTCATACATGCTGAAGGTCACATTAAGCTGTTTATTTGTTATTCCTCTTTCGTAGGATATAAGCTTCCTTCTAATTGTCTCATTAAGCTCGAAGGGTTCCTTTTTTATTTCCAGTCTTCCCTGCTGCATATTATTAAGCTCCAAAAGCTCATTTGTTATTTTGATTAATCTTTTGCTCTCCTCCAAAACTATGTTCAGGTAGTGCTCCCTTTTTTCCTCTGGGATGGTGCCGTCTACAATACCTTCAATGAAGCCTCTTATAGAGGTCATAGGCGACCTCAGATCGTGGGATATGTTAGCCAGGAGATTTCTCCTGTTTTTTTCTATGTTTTCCAAGGATTCCGCCATATTGTTGAAGCTTATCCCCAGCTCTTCTATCTCATCCCCGGTATTTATGTCCAGGCGCTTATGGAACTCTCCTCCCGCAATCACCTTGGCTGCTTCGTTTATTTCCCTTATAGGATTTGAGATCCTTCTGATTTGTATATATAAAATCCCGTAGGCTATTGCTACGGAAATAAGAATTGCCCATAGAGTCAGCCTGTAGATCTCCCTGAAATTCTTCTGTATCTCCAGCAGGGAGGCATGAACCAGCACCCCTCCAGCGAACTTGTCATTGACAAAAACAGGATATCCGACTGTCAGTGAGGGTTCTCCAAGCATCCCGTTAAAATCACCTCTGGCCTCTATGCTTTGTCCTCTTGCAAGGTCTTTGAGCTCTTCTTCCTCAAGGCTTCTACCCAAAAGCTTTCCCTCATTTGATCCGGACAAAGCTACTATTGTCCCTTCGCTGTTTACTACCCAAATATGTGCATTAAGAAACTTGTCCAATACCTGCAAATCATTTGCCAAGCCCCTGGAGTTGGGGTTCCCGAGATAGAGGACTTCCGCCGCTTCCTTGGCAACCTTTTTGCCTTGCTCATATAGAAGCTCCTTCCTATTCTCAATGAAATACTGGTCAAAAACTTTGAGCAGGGACAAGGCAAGTATTGCAAAGCCTATTATTATTGCTATTCCATAAGTGATAAACAATCTCTTCAGTATACTGTTTCTCATCATCTCACCTCAAACTTATAGCCTACGCCCCAGACGGTCTTTATCTCCCACCGGCCCGACTCATCGCTGAATTTCTCCCTCAACCTTTTCACATGTACGTCTACTGTCCTGGTATCGCCCATGAAGTCATAGCCCCAAAGCTTCTCCAGCAGCTGCTCTCTGGTAAAAACCTGGTTTGGATGGCTTGCAAGGTAATAAAACAGCTCCAGCTCCTTTGGAGGTATATCTGCCTTATGCCCCTGGTATGTAATACTATAATCGCTTTTGTTTATTACCAGCTGGGGATAAACAACCTCTTCAGCTGCATTCTCTAAGCCCATTGTCCTTCTTAGCACAGCTTTCACCCTGGCTGTGAGCTCCTTGGGCTCGAAGGGCTTTGCAATATAGTCATCAGCTCCAAGCTCCAGACCCAATACCTTGTCAAAGGTCTCTCCCCTAGCAGTCAGCATTATAATAGGAATCCTACTTACCTTCCTCATCTGCCTGCAAAGCTCATAGCCGTCTATTTCAGGAAGCATAATATCCAAAATCACAAGATCCGGAGTCCATGAATGAAACGCGTCCAGAGCACTCCTGCCAGCGTATTCAGTCTTTACCTCATACATCTCCTTTTCCAGGTATAACCGTATGAGATCCGCTATATTCCTATCATCATCAACAACAAGTATTCTTCCCTTCATATCAATCCCACCGTTTTCAGCAATCTATTTTATCCTTATGATACATCAACAATAACCAATAGACAATATTAGCCCGTGTAAATGAGAAAGCAGGCTGCATTCCGCAAGCCTGCTTTCTGTCTACTGTTTCATATTCGAGCTCTTACCGACCAATATATATAATCCCACGAGAATCAGCACCACCGGAAGCACCGTACTATAATTCATCCATGTAAATATGCCGCCGAACACCAACATCACAAAGGATACAACCGCAATCAAGGTTAGTATGAATACGGGCACAAGCAATCCTCTCTGCCTAGTGCCAAATAAGTATAGCTGAGCCAAACCAACAGCTACAGCCAGTATATAAACCGGCCAGGTATATTCTGCGAACCTCCAGTTGGTAAAGGTCTCAAAGAAAAACAACATGCCTATAGTAGTCAATATCCCGCCAGGCACAAGGAGTCCAGGATTTCTCCCAGATAAAAAGAAGCTTGCTTCAAAGACCAAGCCAGGTATAAGCACAAAAACCGGCCAGAAGTATTCCATGCTAAAAAAATTGAAGCTGAAAAACTGATTTGAGAAAAGCATCCCGCCCAACAGTATAAGTGCAGTCCCCAAGTAAACGTTGCGTTTATCCATTATAAAACCTCCAAAAACAATACAATTATTTCCTATTCACTATTTATACGGAATATAACTCCAAATGTCTGATATCAATACTTGTGCAAATTTATATTGCCGATATCCAAATGGGCTGCTTTGGCATAGATTAATAGGAGGAGGTGCATAAAATGTATGATGAATTGCACGCACATAGTTTTGAGAGCAGAACCGGCAAGGCAGCCGGACATTTTCACAGCTTTTCAGGAACTACCACCAGGAACCCTGATTTTGATGGGCATGTCCACTACATGTCCGGCTATACCACCAAAGAAAATGAGCATGTACATTACTACTCTATTGTAACCAGTCCAGCCATTGAGGTAGAAGGTGGACATGTGCATTTCTTCCAAAGCATCAGCACCTTGGACAGCGGCCATTATCATTTAATATATGGTTATACTGATGTATATACTGATTATTGATCATAAAAGGGCAGTCTCCTGCCCTTTTTAACTTGCTAATTGTTGCCTAAGCTCTTTGCAAATCCAATATACTTATTTCTTGTTAAAGTATTTTGACTGTCTCTCTCCACTGCTTCAAACTCTATGTCCAGCTTCTCTAGGGTCTCCTTGGACAAGCGCCTCTCTGCATGCTTGTATATCGCATTATCTTCTTTGTCTATATGCTTTAAAAGCATCTGCTCATAGCCGATGGCATTTGCTATAATATCTACCTTGGCATCCATATTGCCCTTTTCACATTCCTTTAAAGCATTTTCCAAATCCAATATATGAGACCTTCCAAGGTCATGCTCTATCAGCATCCCTGCTATAGGTCCGCTTTCGACACCAAGCCCAAGCTGTTCAGCCATAATGTTGAAAAGTCTGTCTTCTTCCTTCTTATGATGATATTTGTCAGCAAAGTTACGTACAAAGTCAATGGTACTGTAAAACAGCTGGAAATCAACATTTCCGCCTCGTACAATTACTATACACTGTCTCCTTATTTCCTTAAGCACCATTTTTATATACTTATGCTCTTCTACAAGGATATCTATAGATTTCATTTAACATACCGCCTTTAACTGTAATTATCGCTTTTTCCCTTTTTTCTCAGGCCCCTTTTCTGGGTCTATGAACTCCCGTCTTTCCGCTGCCCTGTTTATATCAGTGAGGGTAGGATTGTACTTCTCTACTACATTTTTCTTATCCTTATCATTTTTCATTATAATCACCTCTTGTATATTATTTGTTAGCTTAATCATATGTATACTGCAACAATGATGTGAGTAGGTTTTTTTGAATTAAAATATATAGGTTGCACTAAAGAAGGTTCACTGAAGAATTAGGCAACCTATGAAATCAAGGAATATGCTTTTGCAATATTTGAATTTCAATGCAAGATGTTTATTGCAAAACATATAGATAAGAAATTATTGTAAAAAATAATTTTCAAAACTCTTGTCCTTTGCCCCATGAAACTTTCTAACGCCGCGGCTTGCTGCATATTATGTATTAGTAAATAAAATTGGAGGTTGAGATCATGCTTTATACCATGTCTGAAAAAGTCAAAAGAATGTCATCTGCAAAATCCTTGCTGCTGCTGGCTTTGTTCTTCATCATAATGTACATGCTTATTAATGGGCAACCCTTTGGAATTGCGGAGTTCAATGAACGTTTCTGCGATTTGACCCCTCTTGATCAGCGGGATAATTACACCCCTGCGGAAGTATGCACCTTCATGGAGAAGCTTGGGGACTCCGGCAGGATATTCTATGCCAAAATGCTATTGATGCTGGACTTTGCTTTTCCTCTTGCTTACACTCTCTTCTGGGCAGCAGCTCTCGCGTTCTTTTTGAGCAAGTTCCTGTCCTGCAACAGTAAACTCATGTACATAAGTCTGCTTCCTTTTGTGGCAGGCATTGCAGATTGGCTTGAGAATCTCCTGATACTATCCATGCTCTTCAGCTACCCCAAAATCATAAATATCATTGCTGTTATGGCCAATATTATGACAAGTGTTAAGGATCTCTTTATGTGGGTCAGTCTGATTCTACTGCTTCTTGGATTACTTCTGTACCTCATCAGGCTGGTTAGCAAAGCAATATTCAGGTAGGGTAGAGGGCCTTAGGAGCTATTAAGGTCTGAGACTAATGACAAAGTTGTGGCAATCGAGCAGCCATGTATAGCACAGTATACGAATACAACCCTTGATGGTACTAACTCACTGCGCCTAAGAAAAGTCTAGCGCCTTCCAAAGGCCATCCTTGGCCCCTTTGGCTTGCTGCGGCGTCCTGCCTTGCATACGACTTTTCTAAGGCTGCGTTCATAAGTACCATTAACAAGGCTTGTATAAGCATACTATACTATACATGGCTGCTAGCTTTTGTACACACCGTTATATATCACTAATTATATTAGATTGGTCTATTAGAACCTTGGGAATTACTCACGGTCATTTTTATGTTTTCTGGTATTCCTGGAATTATTTATATATAATTAAACTGTACCTATCAACTTATACAAAACGTTTTTATTTTATTGGAGGGGTATTATGAAAAACTGTGTGTGGGAATTTCGTTTTTACAGGTCTGGAAGTCATACTGCCGATTTTGTCTTCGGCGAATCAGGTATAAGATATCGCTTGAAGGATATAGAAACCGGTGAATGGCCGGCCTTCAGTGAGTTTGATTTGGAGAGCAGTGCCTTCGACGGACTTATGTCTGGTGTATTGCAATGCCTTAAGGGGGTTGAAGCTGTTCAGTGGAAAACAGATGATGAAATATCATTTACCTCCGGCAAAAGATACAAACGGTATGTGAAAATCGAAGGTATAGCTGAGGGGCAGCAGAGTGCAGCCTGGATATGGACTATGCAGGGGGCTGGACTTCCTGTGGATATAGTGGAGAGCAACGGCGCAATTATAGGCTTTATAATGACAGCAAGAGACCGCTGCAATATATTAGTAAAACCGGGATATGAAGGCCTTACCCCGTTGAAGCAGTGGGATGACTCATTAATATCAAGGGACAGCCATAACGTGAAGAACATGGGCACATATAAAGTCATAACAAGAGATGGTGCAAGTCTGGCTACAGAGGTATGGCTGCCCTATCCTTTGGAGGACTCCAAAAAATACCCCACCATATTGATCCGGACACCCTATGGAAGATTCAGCAACATAGAGTTCTGGCACCGCTTTGTAAGAAGAGGATATTCTCTGGTAATACAGGATGTCCGGGGCAGAGACGATTCTGATGGAGAATGGGTTCCATACAAATACGATAGAGAAGATGCTGACGACACTTTAAGCTGGATAGCCGGTCAAGCTTGGTCTGACGGCAATGTCGGCATGATAGGCGCCTCTTACCTGGGCAATGTCCAGTGGGCTGCGGCAGCAAGCGGCAATCCTCATCTGAAGGCCCTTGTGTCGATGGTTACCTCGGGACCTTCCTTTATAGACATTGAGCGCAGGGGTGGAATATATTCCTCCGGCTCTCTTGCCTGGGCGTTTATGATGGCAGATAAGAGCACCAACAGGGAGGCCCTGAAGCGTGATGATTGGGATAAGGTGGCTGAAATACGCCCTATAAAGGATATTCCTCAGAGAGCTTTGGGAAGAAATATACACTTCTGGGATGAGCATATGCAGCATCCAAATAACGATGAGTTCTGGCAGAATATTGACTGGACCCTGAATTCTGACAAGATAAATGTGCCCTCAATTATAATATCCGGCTGGTATGACGACAATGGTATGGGCTCTACAACAGCGTGGGAAATGAACGAGGGGAACAGGCGGGAGAATCAGAAGCTCATCTTCGGGCCTTGGTTCCATCAGTTCAACAGTACGCGGGAGATTCATGGAGTTGCCTTTGGAAGCACTGCAATAAGATATGACCTAGATGTTCTGTGCTTGCGCTGGTTTGACAGGTTCCTTAAGAATATCAAGAATGATGTGGAGAAAGAGCCTACTGTTCAGTACTATATGGTAGGAGCAAATCAGTGGGAAAATGCTGACACATGGCCGCCTGAACAAGCAGTATATAAAAACGCTTACATTCATAGCTCTGGAAATGCGAAGACTAGCAGCGGCGATGGAAGGCTTGACATGACTTCCCCAGGGGCTGAGCCTTATGACACCTATATATTCGATCCGAAGGATCCTGCACCCTTCCTTATTGATGTCTCTGAAAACGAGATGAATGTCCCTGAAAATTACAGTGAAGTAGATAAGAGAGACGATGTGCTGGTCTATACCTCAAGTCCTTTGGAAAGCGATGCAGCAATAGCAGGTAATATATATGCCGAAATATATGCCGCCAGCTCTGCCAGAGATACAGACTGGTTAGTACGGCTGGAGGATGTGGATGACCATGGAAACTCCATACGCCTTACAGATGGAATACTTAGGGCAAGATATAGAAAATCCTTTGAAAATCCAGAGCTTCTGGAGCCTGGTGCAGTTGAAAAATATGTGATAAGAATGGCAAAGACAGCAAATGTGTTTAAGAAGGGGCACTGCATTAGGGTGACAATAACTTCAGGGGCAAAGAACCTTGCCTTCCCCAATCACAATACCGGGAATAATGTCCCTGATGATGTGGAAATGCTGTGTGCAGAGCAGAAAATTTACCATAATGAGCAGTATCCCAGTCATGTGAAGCTTCCAATAATCAAAGGCTTGTAGGAACTTCTTCTTTCTTCTTTGATAGCGGCAGCTCAATTTCCGAGATAATCATGGATGCAATAATAAGAACTCCCCCGATTATGCCTCTTACTCCAAGCCGCTCCCCAAGCAGCAGCCAGGATGCCAAGGCACCGAACAACGGCTCCATTGTGAATATGATGGCTACGTGGGAGGAAGTAGTAAACTTCTGGCAGGTGGTCTGTACCCAGAAGGACAAAGCCGTACACAGCACTGCCATAAACAGCAGAGAATAAATGCTTTTCGGGGTAATACTTACAGGGAAGGGCTCGAAAATAAATGCTACTATAAACCCTATAAATGCTGCGAAATACATTTGCAGTATGGTTAAAAGCGTTGTATCAAAGTTACTTACATATTTCTCAGTGAAAATTATCTGAAAAGCGAAGGCTGCAGAGCCGATTATGCATAAGACATCTCCAAGGTTTAAATTAAAGCCTTCAGCAGTATAAGTCATTAGAAAGAGACCGGTTATACAAATAACAATTCCTGCTGCAGTATTGGTTCTAATACGAGTCCTGTTTAATATATACCCGATGATAGGAACAAAAATTACAGCAAGGCAGCATAAGAAGGCGGACTTTGATGCTGTGGTATATTTTATGCCAACCATTGCAAAAACATAGGTTATATATATTAATACGGAAAGCCATGACGCGGGTTTTAAAATGCTTTTATCTATTGAAAGCATTTTTTTATAGAAAATAATTGAAAGCAGTATTCCTGCTATTAAAAACCTGAATGCTATCAGATATAAGGGCCCCATAGATTCAAGGCTGAACTTTACTGCCGGAAAGCCTATACCCCAGAAAAAAGTAACTAATATAAGAGCTATGTCGGCTCTATAAGAATATTTCATTTACAACACCCCATTTACTGATAAGCATATTCAAAATACATGACATAAATAACAAACAGCCTGGCTTCCTAGCCTTTATTCTTTGACAGAACCTCAAGTATTCCTCTCTCGTAGCAGTTCCTGACCCCGCTTAAGTGTTTAATTCCTACATTGCAATATTCGCTGACTGTGAGAGGGAGATGGGATTCAAAGATGTCCTTGAGTCTTGAATTTCTATCCAAGGTCACCTTTATTTCCGCTTTCACTCTGTATACTAAGCCAAGCTCGTAGGGACTTTTTAGTTTTTCGGAGTATATCTCACTTCGTCGCAGACACTCCAAAGCTTCTTCATACCTTGCTTCCCTTATAAGCAGAAGTGCCATGTAGCCTTCTGCAGTGGAGCGGCCCAGCAAAGTATCCATCTGATTGTAATCTTTTATTGCCTTAACAAAGTAGCTTTTTGCCCTCTGGTAATCCCCCATATCAAAAGCCGCCTTGCCCGCATTTGCACTAAAGACTGCTATCCCTCTTATGATTTTCTTTTCATCGCATATCTCCATCGATTTATCATAGTATTTCAGCGCCTCTCTGAATTTCATGTTGTAACGGCGGATTTCCCCGATGTAATTATATGCGGCAGCGATATTCAGTGAATATCTATCCTCTTGCTTGTTTAGTGCCTCAAAGACTCCAATAGAGTGCTTCAGGTTTTCCTCCGCCTCGTCATTGCTTTCGGTCATTAGTCTTTGCAAGCCCTTCAAGCGAAGTAATATGCCCAGTTCTTTCATCTGATTATAGCGGTTTGCAAGCTCCAGTCCTTTAATAAGATACTCCTGCATCAGGTCTGTGTTATGTATCTGTATCCCGTAGTATATCATCCTCCTGCAGCCCTTCAAAACATACTTGAAGTCACCGCTTTCACCGGCAAGCTCAAGCATATCCCTGATTGCTTTTACTCCCAGGACGTATTCCCCTTCCTGTATGCAGTAACTGCCTTTTACATAGTATAAAGCAAGCTCAAGCTTGAGTATTTCCTGGTTATTCTTCTCCTGTCCTTTGATTTCCTTCAGCTGCTCTTCAAGCTCCTCCAGGTATTTGATGGGTTCCTCCTGGTTCATAAAGGCCTGACCCCCTGCTTCTACATCGTCATATTGTACAGGGAAAAGCTCATGACTGAAATCAGAATATATGTCAAGGTTCTTAATACGGTAGTTCAACCCGGCCAGCTTGTTTCCTCCATTTGAAAAATGATATATCAGCTTTGGGTATAAGAACCTATCCTCAAAGCCTCCCGTGAGTCTCTTCTCCAGGGCTTGTCCTATACGATTGTGTAAAATTTTACGCCTGGAAGTGGACTGAAGTCCGTATATAAACTCTCTAAGCTTGTTATGGGTAAATTCAAAGCTTATATCCTCTCCATTCTCTACTTCCCTTATGATATATCTGCCTTGAAGCTTCTCCAGTATGTCAAGAAGCTCCAGTTCGTCCCTGCCGCTTAAGACCCGAAGCATATCCAGGTCAACCCTGTCAAAGAACATTGATATGATATTAAGAAGCTTCATACCCACCTCAGGTATATCAATAATCCTGCTCTTCAATATGTCCTGGGCTTTGCCGGAAATCTCCCCAATTGTCCCCTTCTCCTTTACGGTATTCAAAAGCTCTATAAGGAAGAATGCATTCCCTTCTGTTTCCTCATAAATCCTTTCCTTCAACTCCTGAGACAGCAGCTGCTGCGGCAGAAGCTCCTTTATGAACTCCTCTACTTCATCCCTTGTGAACCTTGGAAGTACAAGCTTTTCCAGAAGTCCGTCCTTTACCATTGCAGTAATAAATTGTTCTATCCTTTTTTCATAGCTGTTGCGGCAGGTAGCAACCACCACAATCCCGCTTCCGCCCAAACGACGGAGCACAGAACCCAAAAGCTTGACGCTGGTGCTGTCCATCCAATGCAAATCTTCGAAGATAAGAGCCAGCTTCTTTTTCCTGCACACCTTTTTAAGAACCTCCAGCACTGTCTCCTCGACAACCTTGTATTTCATCTTGTCGGTGCGCTCAATGAGGGTATCGGAAGTAGCCTGTACATATGGGTCAAAGACAGGAAAAAGACGTACAACTATATTTTTCCAGTGCTGTGGTATTTCTATTTTTTCTTCCTTTATTATCTCTGCCAAGGTAGAAAAGATCTGATTCCATGGCTTAAGGGGATAATCCTCCTCCGCTTGATAGCAATTGGATTTAATTAAATACAGGCTGCTTTCATCCATTTTCTCGAAGAAACGCTCCTTAAGCCTTGTCTTTCCTATTCCTGCCTCACCAACTATCAAAATCGACTTGTACCCTTTCTGAAGATTGAAACCCTCAAATTGCTCCCTTATTATATCCAGCTCCTTGGACCGCCCGTAAAAAAATCCTCTGGTACTATCTCTTCTGCTATCCTCCAGGCTGCGCCTTGCAATATTATCCTTATGAAGCTTCTCCGTCTTGTTATCCGGCGCTATCCCAAGCTCCTGTCCCAAAGTATGCTTCAGCCTGCGGTAAAGCTCCTCTGCCTTATGATAGGCACCTATTCTCCCATAGCTCTCCATAAGCAGCCTGTAAGGTCTTTCATCCAAGGAGTCCTCATTGATAAGCAGCTTGGCATAATACTCAAGCTTGCTGACCTCGTTTTTCTCCACATATTGATTAAGCCGCTTATATAGCTTAGCTATATACATGTCTTTATAATAATCCCTGCATTGGAACATCCATTCTTCATATTTATATCCGTCTTTAAGCAGAAAGCCTTTGAGGAACTCACCACCATAAGCTTCTGTTGAGCTTTCCTCCTCTAGTAGGAAGCTCTGAAGATCTGTTGTTATTTCAATATCAGAGTTAAGCGATACCATTGATTTATGAGGCGATATGATGATCTCCGCGTCAAAGGCCTTTCGTATCATGTATATGGCATGGCGCAGATTTTTCTTGGCAGTTTCCTCATCGGTCTCCCCCCAAAGCAGGTCCACCAGCTCATCCCTTGAAGCCTGCTTGTTTATTACAAGATAGTAAAACAGAGCCTCAGCCTTCTTAAAGGGAAATACAATCTTTTCACCGTCTTTTAGAACCAGCGGCGCCTGAAGCAGCTTCACCTGTACGGAACTCATCTTATCACCTACTTTCTATTTCATTTTTCATATGTAGACATATATTCATTTTACCATATCTTTTTGTTTAAGGTTATAGGATATTACTTACCTAATAGCTTGTATATTTTTTCTAATGTGATAGGATAATTATTAGTGGTTGCATAAGCTATCGAACTCATATTAGATATAGTGCGAATACAATATCATTCAAAGAAACATTTACGCGAAATGAATTGGAGGTTAAATACATGATGTCCGATAATGAAAAAAAAGTATACGATGCATTTAAGCAATTGGAAATCCCGTATACACGATATGAACACATACCGGCATATACAATACAGGATCTTGATAATATGAAGCTGAAAATGGAAGGTCAGCACTGCAAAAACCTCTTTGTCCGAAATCACAATGGGGATAAGCACTACCTTGTCCTTGTGTCCCAGGAAAAAAGGGCAGACCTTAAGAATGTTTCGTCGCAGATAGGCAGCTCACGATTAAGCTTTGCTTCGTCAGAAAGGCTATCTAAGTATCTAGGCTTGACCCCTGGCTCTGTCACTCCCCTTGGATTGTTGAACGACAAAGGAACGGAAGTCACTGTCCTCATAGATGAAAGCCTCAAAAACTCAAAGCATATATGCTTTCATCCTAATATCAACACAGCCACAGTTTCAATACTCTACGATGACTTTATGAAATTCCTCAAATGGAGAGGCAATAAGTTCGAATATGTGAAGATATAAAAAATGCAGGCCTTGGGGGCCTGCATTTTGTTACTATTCCATCAACCTGTTTTCTAATATCTGCTCCATGGAGAAATCCTCTACACCCAGATAATAAACCGCTGTATCAATCAGCGCTTCCATTGGCAGCAGCCCTATTATCTCACTGCCCACAATGGCCACACCGTATCTTGCAGCTTCTATCCTGACAAGCTCAAAGGATCTGTAAAGAGCTGTCTTGGTATAATCCGTCATGTTCATGGAGATCTGCACTATTCCTCTGTCCTTAAGCTCGATGCCTATTGCCTTGCAGTATCTCAAACCACCGTTTAAGAATCTTACGTTCTTTGCAATCTTATTGGCTATATCCATACTGTTTGTGTTCAAGTTGACGTTGAAAGCCACAAGAGGCATTCTTGCACCGATTACTGTTGCACCTGCTGTCGGATGTATCGCTGCTGTGCCATAGTCCGGTTTCCACTCCGGCAGCTTTATCTTTTCTGCCATACCTTCAAATTCACCCTTTCGGATGTTTGCCAGGTTTTCTCTCTGTGGATCTGTGGCCGCCTTCTCATACAAGAATACCGGAAGATTGTATTTTTCTGATGCTTCCTTGGCTACTTCCTTAGCAAGCTCTATTGCTTCGGTCATACTTACATTTTTTATGGGTATGAACGGCACTACATCCACTGCTCCCATTCTAGGGTGCTGTCCCTGATGCTTTGTCAAATCAATCAGCTCAATTGCAACACCCATAGCTTCAAGCACTGCATTCTTAACCGCCTGAGGTTCTCCTACTACTGTTACAACCACTCTGTTGTGGTCAGCATCCCTTTTGTAATCCAAAAGCTTGACGCCGTCTTTTCCCCTGAAGGGATTTACTATCTTTTCAATTTTATCCAAATCCCTGCCTTCACTGAAATTCGGCACACATTCAATTAATTTGCTCATTCCACTCATTCTTTTTCTCCCCTTTATTTTTTAAATGCCTTTTCCACTAAACCCTTAACCAGTTCTTCCTTTGGAATATATGGTATGGTTATGTGGTCTGTTTTCTGATTATCTTTGTTGTATTCCATACTTGTAGTAATGGAGTTTTCATTTCTTGCCCAAGCACGCCTTGCAACTCCACCCATTACATCCCAAGGCATAGCTGTTTTCAATATGTTATCAGCTCTCTCGCTGCCATCCAGCACCATTCCAAAACCGCCATTGATGGATTTGCCTATGCCTACACCACCGCCGTTATGGAGTGCTATAAGACTCATTCCCCTTGCTGCATTCCCTGCAAAGCATTGGGTCGCCATATCAGCCATTACATTACTGCCATCCTTTATGTTTGAGGTTTCCCTGAAAGGAGAATCAGTACCGCTTACGTCGTGATGATCACGGCCAAGCATTATAGGTCCTACTTCACCATTTCTAACCATCTCGTTGAATTTCAGCGCTATCTTAGTTCTTCCCATAGCATCCTGGTACAGTATTCTTGCCTGAGTGCCGACGACCAGCTGGTTCTTTTCTGCATCCCTTATCCATACATAATTGTCTCTGTCCTGCCCTCTTCTGTCAGGATCGATGCAGTCCATAGCCGCCTTATCGGTCTTAATCAGGTCCTCATGCCTGCCGCTGAGGCATACCCATCTGAAGGGGCCATAGCCATAGTCAAAGAGCTCCGGTCCCATGATATCCTCCACATATGAAGGCCATATGAATCCATCCTTCTCATCTATTCCATTCTTGGATATTTCACTGACTCCGGCATCATATACCGATTTCATGAAGGCGTTGCCATAATCGAAGAAGTAAGTCCCCTTTGCCACCAAAGCCTTTATCATATCAAAATGCTTTCTCAAGGACTGGTCTACCAGCTTCCTGAAGTTCTCTCTGTCTGACTTAAGCATTTCAGTTCTCTGATCGAAGGTCAGGCCCTGCGGACAGTAGCCTCCTTCATAGACTGCGTGGCATGAGGTCTGGTCTGAGAGCAGCTCTATCTTTATATCATTTTTTACGGCATACTCAAGAAGGTCCACTATGTTTCCATGATAAGCTATGGAAATAGGCTCTTTTTTCGCCATATACTCATGGGCAATATCAAATACTTCCTTAAGGTCTGCGGATATCTTCTTAACCCAGCCTTGAGTGTATCTTGTCTTTATTCTGGAATAATCCACTTCTGCAATTATTCCTACTCCATTTGCTATCTCCACAGCTTTCGGCTGAGCTCCGCTCATTCCGCCAAGACCGGAAGTAATGAAAAGTCTTCCCTTAAGATCCTCGTCCTGGGGTATTCCAAGTATTTTCCTTCCTGCGTTCAAGAGAGTGTTGAAGGTACCGTGCACTATTCCCTGAGGACCTATGTACATCCAGCCCCCTGCTGTCATCTGTCCGTAGCTGGCTACCCCCATCTGCTCTGCAATATCCCAATCCTTCGGATTATCAAACATACCTATCATAAGGGCATTGGTGATTATTACCCTTGGAGCATCCGGCTTGGACCTGAATAATCCCAGAGGATGTCCCGACTCTACCACCAAGGTCTGCTCATTTGTCATTGTTTCAAGGTACTTCTTCAACAATCTGTACTGCATCCAGTTCTGGCATACCTTTCCGGTCTCGCCGTAGGTAACCAGCTCATAGGGATACAAGGCTATATCGAAGCTGAGGTTATTGTCTATCATAACCTGGAAGGCTTTGCCTTCAATGCAGTTTCCCTTGTATTCGTCTATTCCCTTTGCCTTCAAGTCTCCCTCAGGCCTGAAACGATAGCCGTATATCCTGCCTCTTGTCAGGAGCTCTTCCATAAACTCAGGTGCTACTTGCTCATGCAGCTCCTCCGGAATGTATCGGAGTGCATTCTTAAGCGCTGTCTCAGTCTGAGAAGCTGTAAGCTTAAAGCCCCTATCAGGCGCCCTGCGTATTCCCTCAATGAACTTTTGATACTCCGGAAGCACATTGTCAAGCTTAACAGTCATAGCTTGTGCTATTTCACGGTTGCTGACCATTTTTTTAACCCTCCCATAAATGAATTTGGAATCAGATGTTTCTACATCTTATTCCAAATTCAAGGTATTTCATATTTTAATTATATACTTTGTACTAGAAACTTTCCAATATATTTAAAACAGTCCTGTTATTACACCATTCTCATCAATGTCAATTTTCTCAGCAGATGGCACCTTCGGAAGTCCCGGCATTACCATTATATCCCCTGTCAGGCATACAATAAAGCCTGCTCCGGCAGATACTCTTATCTCCTTAACATTTACCTTGAAGCCCTTTGGAGCACCTAACAGACCTGGGTCATCAGACAGTGAGTACTGTGTCTTAGCCATGCATATAGGCAGCTTATCCAAGCCGATTTCCACAAGCTTCTTTATCTCCTTCTGAGCTTTAGCTGAGAAAATTACGCCGTCTCCGCCGTATATTTCCTTTACTATTGTTTCTATCTTATCAGCGATAGGCATTTCAACATTATAAAGATATTTGAAATCAGGTGCTGAACCCTCGACCATCTTTACCAGGGTTTCAGCCATATGTGTTCCGCCGTCTCCGCCTTTTGCCCAACACTCGTTCAATGAAACTTCCACACCGTATATCTTACACTTCTTAATAAGAAGCTCTATTTCCGCTTCAGTATCACTTACAAAACGGTTTACTGCAATCATTGCAGGGAGTCCGAACCTACGTATGTTTTCAACCTGTTTTTCAAGGTTTGCAAAGCCCTTATCCACAGCTTCAAGATTCTCTTTGCCAAGCTCAGCTTTTACTACTCCACCATGCATCTTAAGGGCACGGATAGTTGCCACTATTACAACAGCAGAAGGCTTTAATCCTCCATAGCGGCACTTGATGTCGAGGAACTTCTCTGCTCCAAGGTCAGCTCCGAAGCCTGCCTCGGTAACAAGGTATTCACCAAGCTTGAGTCCCAGTTTTGTAGCCATTATGCTGTTACAGCCGTGAGCTATGTTAGCAAAAGGTCCGCCGTGTATGAGTGCAGGTGTGTTCTCCAGGGTCTGCACCAGGTTAGGTTTTATCGCATCCTTCATAAGCATTGCCATGGCTCCCTGCACCTTCAAATCAGCGCATGTAACCGGCTCCCCTGCATAGTTATATGCTATAACCATTCTACCGAATCTTTCCTTCAAATCCATCAAGTCAGTTGAAAGACATAGTATAGCCATTATTTCAGAAGCCACAGTAATCATAAAGCCATCCTGCCTTACAAACCCGTTGGCTTTGCCTCCGAGACCCACCACTACCTCACGGAGTGCCCTGTCATTCATATCCATTACTCTTTTCCATACTATCTGCCTTGGGTCTATATTCAATGAATTTCCATGGTTGATATGATTGTCTATGGTTGCTGACAACAGATTGTTGGCTGTAGTTATTGCATGGAAGTCTCCTGTAAAATGAAGATTGATATCCTCCATAGGAACTACCTGTGCATAGCCGCCGCCTGCGGCTCCGCCCTTAACACCAAAAACCGGGCCTAAGGATGGTTCTCTTAAGGCAATTACAGTCTTCTTGCCTATTTTGTTAAGCGCCTGGCCTAAGCCTACTGTAGTTGTTGACTTGCCTTCCCCTGCAGGAGTTGGAGTGATAGCCGTTACCAATATCAGCTTGCCATCGGGTTTATCTTTAAGTCTATCAAAAATACTAAGATTAATTTTTGCTTTATATTTTCCGTAAAGCTCCAGTTCGTCCTCTTGTATTCCCCATTGTGCTGCAATCTCTGATACAGGCTTCATCTTCGCCTGCTGAGCTATTTCTATGTCGCTTGGTACTTTAATTTCCATATTGATCATCCTTTCGCCAAATATTTTCTAAAATCACATATAGTTATTCTATCCTAAACTGCGTCACAAAAACGTCTAAAAATTAAAAATATAGCAGGTATTACACTTTTATTCGCTAATAATACAAAAAAATAGAGCAGCCTATCGGCAGCCCTATGATTTCATAGAAATGGTGGGGGATACGGGACTCGAACCTGCGACTTCCACCTTGTGACGATGGCACTCTAACCAGCTGAGTTAATCCCCCCACATATCGTGCAATATGGTTTAGTTCATTATGCGTTAAAAACGCGCCTATTTATATATATTATAGCTCTCTCTGTAAATATTATCCATAATATTTTATTTTCCTAAAATATTCTTTCAGACCTCTCTTATTTAATAAGTATTGCTCTGGCCGGCGAGCCGTTGCCGCCCTTGAGCTTCAACGGCAGGAAAACACCTTGGTATTCTCCCGGCATAACCTCCTCCAGCTTTAACCCCTCTATTATAACAACTCCATTTTCCAGAAGCATTTTGTGAGTAGTGTTGCCAAGGAGGTTGAACTTCTCTATGGAGAAATAGTTGATACCCACAGCCTTTATTCCCTTTTGCACTAAAAAGGCCGCCGCTTCCGTGCTTAAATATACATAATCCTTATTAAAGGCACTATCCCTAAGGAGTTTTTCATTTTTCAGAGCCTTAAGCAGTACTATATCATCCTTTATGATATCGAGCCCCTCTAGTGCTGCCACATCCACTTCAACCTGTGAGTCGAATTCAAAAACCTTAGCCCTTCCTACAAACCTGTCCAGCTCTATTGTGGCTGTATCTTTACCGTCCCTTACAAAGTGCAGCGGAACATCCACATGGGTTCCTGCGTGCATCCCCATGGTAAAAAAGGCTACATTGCAGTTGTCACCGGTATCCATTGAGCTGGTCTGCTGTATGTCCACCACCTGCTCTCCCGGCCATACAGTAAGATGTTCTGATATCTCTAGACTTATATCAATTATATTGCTCATATACTGACTCCCTCCCGATGGCTACTGACAGCCATTCTTTTTAACCTGATGAAAACCAATGCTACAATAAGAAGGAGTATAGCAGGACTGGACATTGCCAGCCTCATGCCAAAGCCCTTCGCCAGCAAGCCCATAGCATAGGGAACAATCATTCCTCCGAGGCCACCGCTAGCAACAAGAACTGCAAAAGCAGTACCTCTAGAAGATTTGGTGGATTCCCCCCCAAAGGCAAGAATTAGATTCCATTGTGCAGAGTAGGACAACCCCATAAGTACTACTACAACCCATACCGCCGCCTCAGCCTGAATAAGTCCTGAGAATAGGGTGATTGCTGCAGAAGCTCCTGCAAGTGCTATGATCATAGCTCTGGTGTCAAAACGAAGAGTCATAAACCCAAATATAAGGCGCCCAACTGTCATTGCTGCCCAGAAAAGTCCAAGGGCAGCACTTGATTTTACGATTGAAAACTCCATATTATCCTTCAGAAATGTGCACATCCACCCCCAGCTTCCTATTTCAGAGCCTGTGTAAAGCAGCATGCAAAAGCATGCCAACAGAAAGCGCCTATTTGACAATATCGACCTTAGCCCTGCAGCATTGATCCCTGAAGACGTGCCTGCCGCATCAGCCTCTCCGAACCATGCTGCCGCAGCAAGAAGCAGTGCGAGGCCTCCAGTGAAGTAGTAGCACACGCTCCAGTGTATCCCGGCTGATAATGCCATTCCTACTAAAAGGGGTCCTACCAATGCGCCAAGTCCGAAAAACACCCCCGACAGGTTTATATAAAAGCTTTGCCGTTCTATATTTAGGTCGCCTATCCAGGCACTGACAAGACTTTCTATCACACCCCCAAAGCCACCTATAAAAGCGGTAGCAATGCAAATGCCGTAGAAGCTGTTACTCAGCGGAAGCACCGCCAGGCTTATTGAAATGCCCACCAAGGCTATAAAAATTACTTTTTTCTTATTAAGCCGATCTGCTATAATACCTCCGGCTAATGTGAAGATTATGAAGCCTATGAAATTAGCCGAGAATATAGCCCCGCTCCGGGTTATATCCAGTTCAAAGGATTGCGAGATATAGGGCAGCAGAGGGCTCATCATAGTCAGGACTATAGAGAACATAAACAATATGGCAAAGCATAGATAGGTCGTTACTCTATTATTCATTTTCATAGCTTCCTTTGGTGATGTCATGAGGTATAACAGCTCCAGTGCTTGCTGATCCTACAAGCCTGCTGTAAAGGGACAGATATCCTCTTTTTACCCTTGGCTCAGGAGCAGTCCATTCATTAAGCCTACCGGCAATTTCGGAACCAGTAAGATCTACATCAACAAAGCCTTTTATTATATCTATGCTTATAATATCACCATCTTTGATTATAGCCAAGGGACCGCCCTGGGCTGCTTCAGGAGATATATGCCCTACAAAGCAGCCGCTGTTGGAGCCGGAGAACCGCCCATCAGTGACTAGGGCTGTATTTGCCGCCAACCCCATTCCTGCCAGCAGCTTAAGTGCCTTGAACATTTCCGGCATTCCAGGTCCCCCTCGTGGTCCTTCATATCTTATAACCACCACATCACCCGGCTTTACCCTCCCGGCCTTTATTCCCTCAATAGCCTGATGTTCTCCATCAAATACAAGAGCCGGACCTTTGAAGCTCCATAAGTCGCTCCTTATGGAGGCAGGTTTGGAAATTGCCCCTTGAAGCGCTATATTCCCCTTAAGCACAGCTATCCCGCCTGATGCATGGAAGGGGTCTGTAAGGTCATGGATAACTCTATTATCTATTATACTCGCATTCTTTATATTTTTACCAATCGATTCCCCGGTCACTGTCAAACAGTCCGTTTCCAGCAAAGGCTCAATAACCTTCATTACTGCAGGAACTCCACCGGCTCTATGAAAATCAACAAGGTCATATTGGCTTGCTGTCATTATGGCGGCAACATGAGGCACTGATTGGCTGATTTCCCCGAACTCTTCAAGACTGAGCTCTATCTCAGCTTCATAAGCAATGGCTGGCATATGCAGGGCTACATTGGTCGAGCCTCCAATGGCTGAGTTCAGCTTTATACCGTTCTTCAATGCTGCTTTCGTCATTATCTGCCTTGCTGTAATTCCTCTTTTGATGAGCTCTACTATCTGATTGCCGCTTTTCCGCGCTGCTCTCATCCTGTCAGCATCCACAGCAGGTATCATGCTGCTCCCGGTCAGTGACATACCTATTGCCTCTGCAATGCAGCACATTGAATTAGCCGTCCCCAGCATAGCGCATGAACCTGCACTCGGACAGGCCTTGTTCTCAAGCTCCAAATATTCACCCTCTGTCATAGCGCCGGAAATCAACGAACCCAAGCCCTCCTGAACAGCAGAGCTGTCAACATGCTCTCCGCCATAGGGATTATGCTTAGCATATTCTCCCGGCATCATAGGCCCTGCATTCACAAGTATTGCCGGTATATCCAGCCGCGCAGCCGCCATCAGCATCCCCGGAACTATCTTGTCACAGGAGCCCAAAAGCACCATCCCGTCCAAGCGATGGGCCTCAATCATCATTTCAATGTCATTGGCTATAAGATCCCTGGTAGGCAGTATGTATCTCATACCCTCATGACCCTGGGCAATACCGTCACAGCCCCCTATTGTGCCAAACTCTACCGGCATACCTCCTGCTTCGGCTATTCCCTGCTTTACCTCTTCCGCTAGAGATCTCAGGGGAAAGCTTCCCGGGCACAAGGTGCTCCACGAATTGACAATAGCAACCAGAGGCTTGGATAAATCCTCGTCATTATAACCCATGGATTTATACAAGGATCGGTTTAAAGCCCACTCAGGTCTGCTTAGAATATCTCTGCTTCTCCAAAACATCAACATCACCCCGCACGCTAATATTTTTTATCTCTCTATTACCTTTCTGCCCATTATATATTCCTCCAGGCCCTTCCGGTCCGGCATAGCCTCAAAATCCCCCTGCACCGTGACAGCCAGAGAGCCTGCGGCGCTACCCATTATTCCACACTCCTGAAGAGGATGACCCTCCAATATACCTGCAAGGAAGCCTGCATTGTATGCATCTCCTACAGTAATCAGCTCTACCATATCTTCATCCCTGCCTTCTAGTATTTGAACTTACTCACCAAGCTCTCCAAATCCATTACTAACACATTAAACCTCTCTGATATTTCAAACAGACCCTTTGAGGTGTCCTTACATTCAGAAGCCAGCTGTGTAACCTCCTGCATTGAGCTGTCAGACTGTTGGGAAACTGCCTCAATGTTTTCAATAGAAGCAAATAACTGCTGTTTCTGTCCGATAAGATCGGCAAGGACCTGGTTCACTGTCCCCTGCTTTTCCATGAAGCTGTCCAGCTTGGTAATCAGCTGGGAGAAGGTTGAATCAACCTCTGCCACCTTTTGAGTCTGCTCCTGAGCGAGGGTACCTGCTTGTGCCACCGAAGCAATCAGCTCGGAGGTTTCGCTGGTAAGACTGTCTACTATGTCATAAATGTATTTAGTAGAGGAGAAGGACTGCTCTGAAAGCTTGCGTATCTCATCTGCCACAACTGTGAAGCCCTTTCCTGCTTCTCCTGCCCTCGCTGCCTCAATAGATGCATTCAGGGACAGCAGGTTGGTCTGGCTTGCGATTCCTGTTATTACATTAGTGATCTTGTTTATGTCGCTCATCATTTCCTTGAATCTCTGAACCTTGTTAACCACTGTCTGATTCAACTGCCTGGAATTCTCATTAAACTCATTGAACTGCCCAAGTACCTCTTTGCTGCTGATACTGGAGAGCCTTATATTTTCTGCAAGGGATACTGAGTCCTTGGTATGCCCGATTACCTCCCCGACTCCATCAACGAACTGCTCAGTGATTTCAAGGCAGGTTGTGGCATCTACCGCTTGCTGGGATATTCCCTGCTCCATCTCCTGACAGGTAGCCGATATTTTCTCATTAGATTCTATCGTAGTTACAGCAATTTCGCTGATAAGTTTTCCGCTCTCTAATACTTGAGCTGTTGTCCTGCTGGTTTCCGCCAGCACCTTCCCAAGGTTTTCAATCATTAGGTTGAAGCTGCTGCCCAGCTTTTGGAACTCATCCCTTCCTTTGTTATTATCTCTTACTGTCATGTCTCCCTTTTGTGCCTCTCCCATTAAGGTTCTTAACCTGTCTATGGACTTTCCTATGTAGTTGGATATTCTCATGACAATAACCAAGGATAATAATATAAAAACCAAACCCACCATTAGGGTTGCAGTTCCGATATTTCTACTCTTCTCTGCAATCTCCCCGAGTGGCATTGCCCCAATAAGCCTCCAACCGGTATATTGCGAGCTGTAGACAGCAGCGAGGCTCTTTTTACCCTCTACATTTGTAGTAAGTGCCTGCCCTGCAGCTGCTATTTCCTTAATATAATCCTTGCTGCTCAGGTCTTCCCCTACATTGCTGCCATCACTTGAGGTCACAACCCTGTTTGCAGGGTCCAGAATAAAGAATCTTCCGCTTTTACCCAGCTTTATAGCCTTTATCATGTCAGCCAGATGCTGTTCCTTTATATCTATGAATACCGCTCCGGCATAGCTGCCGCTGAACTTGTCAGTCAGTGCCTTACCCAGTGTAAACACATTTTCTTCAGAGGCCATCTGCACCATAAAGGAGTTTTTGCTGGTAGAGAACCACACTGGTTTGCCATTTGCCTCAGTAACTTTCTTATATTGCTCCAGCTGACGCAAATCCCCATCCTTCATGGACATGAAGCTGGATTTGTACTTGACGCCATTCTGTCCCACTATACATATGGAAACAATCTCCCCATATCCGCTTTGTATTGCTGACAGTTCATTTTGTATGGCTGTCTCTGCTCCATAGTCCTTAACAGCTTCCTCCTCCGTTTTTCTCAGCTGATTCTGTATGTTGTTGTTTGATTCTACGACGCTGCATACTTTTTCTACTTCCTTCATCAAAGCATCTATCTTCTCACCGGATTGCCCAAGAAGCTGAACGGATAAATTACTTACCTCGTTTGTCAGTGTTGTATAAGATATGTAATAAGATACGGAACCTACAATAATTATTGGAATGATTGATACCATAAGAAAGCTTATGAATAGCCGTGTTCTAACTGAAACCCCAAATTTAGCCATAGTTTGCTCCTTCATGCAATATTATTTAATGAAAAAGCAGGCAAAGGATTGTTATTTCAAACCTGCCTGCTTTTTGGGGAAGCCTACCTTTTTTTTGCTCTGGTCACCTGTGACTGTATTACTACAACGATGAGCAGCAGTGCACCCATCAGTACATTTTGCCACCAAGTATTTATATTCCCCTGCATATTGAACATATTCTGAATTATGCCTATAATCAAAGCTCCGATGAAGGTTCCGCTTATCCGGCCTACACCCCCCGAGAGGAGCGTACCTCCCAGTACCACCGAGGCAATGGCTGTCATCTCCCAACCTTCCCCTGCAACCGGCTGACCGGCTCCAAGCCTCGATGCCAGTATGACGCCTGCAAAGCCTGAAAGCGCACCGCTTATAAGATATACCATCATCTTTATTTTATCTATCTTGAGACCCATCATCTTTGCAGCTTCTTCATTGCCCCCTACCGCCAGAACATGCCTTCCGAAGGAGGTATATCTTAGTACAAAGCCCGTGGCAATAACTGCAGCAACAAATATTATAGCGGGAATCGGCACTCCAAGGATAAATCCCCTGGCCAACTGTGTAAACCCAGTAGAAAGCTTGTCGACTCTTACCGATACCTCACCTGTAGAAATATAGGCTATTCCCCTTACACCCATCATCATTGCCAAAGTGGCTATAAAAGGAACTATCTTCATCTTTGATATTACAACACCGTTTATGAAGCCAAGAAATGCGGTTACCATAATCGGCACCAGTATTGCCACCAGCATACCCTTACTGCTGAGGTTGGCAGCCAATACTCCCGCCAATGCAACCATGGCACCTACCGAAAGGTCTATGCCTCCGGTTATGATTACAAAGGTCATTCCTATAGCTACAAGACCTATCATGCTGACCTGCCTCAATATATTGGTAATATTCAAGAAGGTAAGAAACTGTTCAAATTTGAAAGAAGCCACGACAAACAATATAAGAAAGGCAACCAGCGCACCCTGGGTCTTGAAAAAGGCTTTTGCCCCTTTGAAATTATCTTTAAGAACAATTTGGCTCATATCTACACACCCCTTTCATTTTACGCAGTACGTTCTCTCTGTACATACACTGCCGTGATTATGATTATTGACTTCAAGACCAGCGAATATGAGTAGGGTATATTGTTCATATTAACTGATACAGTCAGTATCTGCATAATAAGAGCCCCTATTACTGTACCTACCACATTTGCCTTGCCTCCGCTCATTGGTGTTCCACCAACAGCAACAGCAGCTATAGCATCCAGCTCTATAAGTCTCCCAATGGCATTTGCGTCAGCTGCAGATAGTCTGGCAGTTTCCAATAATCCTGCAGTTCCTGCCATAAGAGCACTTATGCCATATATGATTACTGTTGTCATGAAGGTGTTTATACCGGAAAGCCTGGCGGCATTATAGTTATCCCCCATAGCTTCAACGTACCGTCCAAAGGTCATCTTCTGAATTACAAAATAAATTACTATGATAGCTATAGCCATTATGACTACCTGAATCGGGACTACTCCAAAGAAGCGATGCAGCCCGAAATAAGAGAATTTAGGCTCTGTAAAGTTCAAAAGCATTGCATCGTTAATGACCTGTGCTATACCCCTTCCGGAAATCATCAAGGTAAGGGTAATAATAATAGGCTGTATTTTAAAGTGAGCGACCATAAAACCACTGAATACTCCGAAGCAGGCAGCAACCAAAAGTCCTATAATTATCGCGGGGAATACCCCAAGGCCCAGTAGCTTGGCGCAGGATATCGAAGAAACAGCCATAACGGCTCCTACCGAAATATCAATCCCTCCGGAGGATATGACCACAGTCATTCCCAATGCAACCAACATAACCGTCGACACTTGTATAAGTATATTCCAAATAGTGTTTATCTTTAAGAAATTGGGAGTAAACACGGAGTTTATCACAATCAGCAGAATAAGTACGATCCATGCGCCGTACTTCCTTATGAATTCCTTTGACTGTGTATTGAAGGCGGCTTTATTATCAACAGCTGTATTTGCATCTATGTTTGTCAACATTATACTTCCCCCCTCCTAACTGGCGCCAAAGCTTTTAAAAGCTTCATGCCCTTGTGCAATAGCAGTCATAATATTCTGCTGTGAAATATCTTCTCCAACCAGCTCCCTGACCTTCCTGCCATCTCTAAGCACTGCTACTCTGTCGCAGCCTCTGACCAGCTCATCCAGCTCTGATGAAATCATCAGAACGCTTATGCCGTCAGCCGCCATCTCCTGTATAAGTGCCTCGATCTCCGACTTGGCTCCTACGTCTATCCCTCTTGTAGGTTCATCCAGTATAACCAATGCAGGATTGGTGCAAAGCCACCTTGCCAGCATAGCCTTCTGCTGGTTTCCTCCGCTGAGGTTTCTTATCTTCTGCTCTGCATGTGGGGTTTTTATGCCTAGCCGTTTGATGTATTTGTTGACTATCTCATCCTGTCCCTTTGAAGATACTATCCCAAACTTGCTCAACTTAGGCAGTATTGCAAGAGTTATATTCTCTTTCACTGACATGTGTGGAATAATGCCCTCCACCTTCCTGTCCTCGGAGCAGAAAGCAAAATTTAATCCTATAGCGTCCTTGGGAAGCTTGAACCTTACCTTCTTGCCATGTACCTCCATCTCACCTTCATCATAGGAATCGGAGCCAAAGAGTATCTTGGCAAGCTCTGTTCTTCCCGCACCCAAGAGTCCGGCAAGCCCTACAACCTCTCCCTGCCTTATCTCCAGGTCTATTCCCTGAAGCTTTACACCTTGTTTTATATTTTTAGCGCTGCATACTACCTTGTCTCCAATCTTGCTGCAGGTATAGTCCTTTTTGTAGTTAATGATGGTAGTCGCGTCACGTCCTATCATTTTTGAAATCAGTTCGATCTTGGTCATGTCCTTTACGACATATTCTCCTACCAGTTCCCCGTCCTTTAGAATTGTCATTCTGTCACATATTTCAAATATTTCATCTATCCTGTGGCTGATGAATATAACAGATATATTCTGCTCCTTGAGTTTTCTTATAACATTAAAGAGTATCTTAACTTCCTTTTCATCAAGAGAAGAAGTCGGCTCATCCATTACTACCAATTTTGCATTTATGGAAATGGCTCTTGCTATCGCGACCATCTGCTGTATTGCCGTGCTCTGCTTGTTAAGGGGCTGCCTGACGTCTACCTCTATCCCCATATCCCTGAGTATTTGAGTTGACTGCTTCTCAATACTGAGCCAGTCTATTATTCCGTTCTTCTTTATCTCCCTGCCCAGAAATATGTTTTCACACACGCTTGCATAAGGCACCATATTCAATTCCTGATAAATAGTGCTTATTCCCAGCTGCTGTGCTTGCAGAGATGTAACAGGATTAATAGCTTTTCCCATAAAATTGATTTCCCCTGAATCCCTTGTATAAACACCTGTAAGAATCTTTATGAGAGTGGACTTTCCTGCCCCGTTTTCACCCATTATCGCATGCACTTCTCCGGCTCTTACAAAGAAATCTATATTCTTTAAGGCTTTCACACCAACAAAGGACTTATTGATTTTCCTCATTTCCAACAACATTTCCTGTTCCATGAGTCTGCCTCCTTTCCTTTTATAATTTAAGAGAGAGGCAGATTTTACCTCTCTCTTAAATTTTGTGCATATATAGTTGTTTGCTAAGATTTAATATGCTTCTTCAATGAACTGTTCAGCATTAGCTTTGTCGAAGAATCTGTCTGGGTTAACTATTCCTGTTGGAACCTTTTCACCCTTCTGGAGCTTCTCGATAACATCAAATGCGCTTGGTCCGAATCTTGGGTTACACTCAACTGTTGCGCCAAGTTCGCCTGCTACTATAGCCTTGAGAGCGTCTTTTTCGCCATCTATTGAAATAAGGATAACATCTTTGCCAGGAGTCATTCCAGCAGCTTTGAGAGCCTGGATAGCGCCTATAGCCATTTCGTCATTATGTGCATATACTGCTGTTATTTCTTTGCCCTTAGCTTGGATTATATTTTCCATAACCTTCTGTCCGTTTGCTCTTGCAAAGTCACCGGTCTGTGAAGCGATTATCTTCATATCAGGATATTTGCTGATTGACTGTAAGAAACCGTCTGCTCTGTCTTTTGCAACGGAGGATCCAGTTGTACCTGTTAATTCAACTATGTTTGCTTTTCCGTTAGTCTGTTTTGCAAGCCATTCACCAGCCTGCTGGCCTTCAAGTATGAAGTCGGAAGCTATAAGAGTTACATAATCTTCCCCAGCTGTTCCTGCTGCTGCTCTGTCTATAAGTATTACAGGAATTTTAGCAGCTTTTGCAGCCTGAAGTGCTGGTGCCAAACCTTCAAATTCTCTTGGTGCTAAAAGGATGTAGTCTACTTTCTGAGCTATCATGTCTTCAACGTCAGAAACCTGTTTTGCTGTCTGGCTCTGAGCATCTGTGTAAACAAGCTCAATGCCTCTCTTAGCGGCTTCATCTTTGATGCTGTTAGTTTCTGCAATACGCCATGGGTTATTGTTTTCCATCTGTGAGAAACCAACTCTAAGTGTCTTTGCTGGCTCAGCTGCCGGTGCTGCTGCTGGAGCTGCTGCTGCAGGTTCTGCTGCCTTTGGCGCACATGCTGCCAATGAAAGGACCATAGTCAGGGCAAGTACCAATGCAAGGATTCTTCTAATTTTTTTCATTCTAATCCAAGTCCCCCTTTAATTTGTTAGTTTGTTTAACCTAAATAAAGCATACAGCCCCGGGACAAAAATGTTAATAAAGAATTTTTTGAAAAGTCTTAACTATTTTTAACACTTTTTTCACAATCGCTAAAAAGCTAGTAAAATCAATGCTCAACGCCATTTTACGACTAAAGTAAAGGCAGGACATATTAATATTCCTGCCTGTTATAGCGGTTTATTTGATCTCTTTAATTTATAAGCCTATACTCAGTTGGAGAAAAGCCTGTTAGCTTTTTGAAGGTAGTACTGAAATAGGTTGAGTTGTTATAGCCTACCATAAAAGATATTTCATAGGTCTTATATCTGGAAAGCCTTAGGAGCTCCTTGGCTTTTTCAATTCTTAAGCGGGTTATATAATCTATGAAGGTCTCCCCCATTGTCTGCTTGAATATTACACTGAAATAGCAGGAGCTCACGTTGACATGCCTTGCCACATCCTCCAGAGAGAAGCTGTTATCGGTAAAGCTCCTGGCAATGCACTCCTTCGCCCTGTCAATAACTGCATCAAATTTGCCGCTCTTCTTTGTCTGAATATAATCGACAATATCATTGAGCAAACTCAGGAGTTCCTTAGCCATCCCCTCCACCGTCTGGTGTGACAGCACTCTTTTATAAGAGTCTATATGATTGCTCAGTACTTCTTCAACTGCCCCTCCGGACTCTTTTATGACCTTCATTGCTTGTATATAGATGCTGCCTATGATCATCTCCATATATATATGAGAACGATTTCCATGGGAATATACCTGCTTCACCATAGTATCAAGCATTTCCTTGATTTTCCCTTTGTCTGCGGTCTTAATGGCAGAAACAAGCCCGCCATCGATATTCTCAAACTCTTTGAGTTCTTTCTCCGAAATCATTTCCTTGTTTTCGTAGTACATATCCTTGTTATTTCCTACCAGGAACTTGTGCAGCAATGCATCAGCCGCTTCCCTGTATGAGCTTGCCAATGCATTCAGATTATCGTGAATCCCGCCTATAGCCATTGTTATTGTACCGGATATATTACTGTTAACCTTTGAACGGACATCGCTGCATATTTCCAGCTGCTTCTGCTTAAGGTCCTCCTCATTGTTCCCGGACAAACAGATTATGTATTCATAAATGCTGCTGTCAAGCAAGATCACACCTGCCTGGGTTTCTTCAACCTCTTCAAGTATTTCATACAACTGCTTCTCCATCTGCATTCTTGCCTCATTGCTCAAATTCTGCACCTTGAAATAATAATCATCCAATTGTGCTATGATTACTGAGTAGCAGCAGCCGATAAAATCATTCATTATACTTGCAGCCTCACCGGTTGCAGAAGAATCCAGGTTGCCATGTATTATATCCTTGAGATATTTCTCCTTTACAAGAGGAACACTTTTTTGTAGTTTTTCCTTCAATATAAGTACTTCATTTTTCTCCTTCAGCCGCTTTGCATACTCCTCCCTGATTCCTATAAGCAGCTCTGTAAGATATTCCGGGTCAACAGGCTTAAGAATGTATTCATATACTCCCAGCTTAAGCGCTTTTTGGGCATAGTGGAATTCATCATGCCCGCTGACAATGATTACAAAAGCATTCCTGTTCATTTCATTTATACGCTCTATGAACTCCAAGCCATTGACGAATGGCATCTTTATATCAGTTATGATAACGTCGGGCTGTATGCTCTCAACAAGCTCAAGAGCCTGTTCACCGTCCTCCGCCTGACCTGCCACTACATAACCAAGCTTCTCCCAATCAACGCATTGGCAGATTCCTTCTCTTATGATTTCCTCGTCATCAGCCAAGATTACTTTTAGCATTCGCTTCCACCTCCAGCAGCTTAGGTATCCTTATTTCCACCCTTGTGCCCACATCTTCCTCGCTAAAGTAGGTCAATCCGTATTCCGCTCCGAAAAAAATCTTTATTCTTTCATTTACATTCCTTATTCCATAAACCTCTATCTTTTCCTGAATTCCATTCAAAGCATTGCGCAAGGAGTTGAGCTTATCCTTGCTCATACCCTTACCGTTATCCAGCACCTCGAATACTATCACATCTCCCAAATCACGCCCCCTGACTTCAATGTAGCCCATCCCGCGTTTTTCCTTTATTCCATGGTATATGGAGTTTTCTACAATAGGCTGAAGGATAAGCTTCATGGTTGAATACTTGTACAGCTCTTCCTCCACCTTGATGTCAAAGGTGAATTTGTTCTTGTAGCGTATATGCTGTATTGTCAGGTAGCTGTTTATATGCTCAACTTCCTCCTGTATGGAAATAACATCCTTACCTCGGCTTAGTGCAATCCTGAAAAGCCTGGTAAGGGCTGAAACCATTGTTATTACCTCTTCATTGCGGTTTGCCTTGGACATCCAAATGATTGAATCCAAAGTATTATATAGGAAATGCGGGTTTATCTGTGCCTGAAGTGCTTTCAGCTCAGCCTTCCGCAAGTTCTTCTGCTCCTTATACACACTGTCCATGAGAAACCCTATCTTTTCTATCATCATATTGAAGCTTCGGCCCAACTGCCCGATTTCATCGTTGTACTTTACATTCATGGATACCGATAAGTCCCCATCCTCAACCTTCCTCATAAGATACATGAGCTTACGTATCGGGTTGGCGATACTATTTGAGGTATACCATGCGGCAATTACATCCAGCATACATATTATAACTAGCATGACTGCAATAATGAATCCAATCTTATCACTGTCCTTTGTCAGCTCCCTGATGGGAATTACGCCTCCCACCTTCCAGCCGGTAAGTGCAGACGCCTTATAGATGATAATGGATTTCTGGCCCAAGCTGTCGGTAATAAAACTTGTGGTAAAGCTTTTGTCGGTAACACTTTTTGAGTCTATATCCTCAAGTACCTGGCTTGATACGACATTCCCAGGGTTTGAGATGAGATTGTTGCGATTATCCAGCAGAAACATATAGCCGGTTTCACTAAGCTTCGAGCTCATAAGCTTGTTAAGGAGCAGCTTTTCTTCAATATCAATCAGCACCGCGCCGCAAACCCTTCCAGTCGCTCTGTCTATAACCCTCAGTCCTACTGAAATAAAAGGCTGTCCGGTAGTTTCTACTGCATAAGAATCCACATGAGTGCTGAACCAGACAGGTCCGTTCTTATTGATTATTGTCTTGTACCAATTAGTTTCCCTAAGATCATCTCTTCTGATTGAACAATAGTTGGACTTGTACTTCCCTCCATTTTCCCCTATGAGATAGAATCCGAAAAACTGCTCCCCGTAGCTTTGTATAAAATTCAAACGTGTGTCAGTCCTAAGATCAGTGGAATACCTGTCTGCCAGGTCTTCGTCCAAAGAATTTCTAAGGGGCTCCTGCAAGGATGGATCCCATGCAATCATATCTGCAGTCTTATAAGCACCAAGCAATAGATCATCAATCTCATAGCTGGCTCTGTCTATGGTCTGCATTGCGTACTGTGTCGCCCTTTCCTTTATTGCGTCAAAGGAAAGCAGGTATGATACAGCACTGATTATGATAACAGGAATAATAAACAGGAGTATAAAATAAAAAAGCAGTCGTGAACGCAAGGTCATATTGGATACGGTATTAACAAATCCTGCTCTTTTCATTGCAATCTCCTTCTTGGGCTCAGCCATACTTTGAGCCTGATATTCTGCTTTAGCCTGTTATTCCGTTATGCCTCCCGACGGTGCTGATATCGCTATTTCAACTATCTGCACTCTTTTCATATATTTACCTATATTCTACATTTATGAATAAAATCCTTTTCCGAATAACTCATATGCTGTAGAAATATTTTTTCAACATTTTTATATATGCTATAGACATATATAAAAAAAACAGATAGAATAAATGTAATTACATGTTTACATTTGCTTGCCAAATAAGGAGAATCATGCATGCTAAATATTATGAACAGGACTTTAAATAAGAATATTCCCATACCTTTGTATTATCAGCTTAAGGAAATCCTCCTAGAATACATAAAAAACCATCATACGGACTTTGAGAACCCAATCCCCCCTGAGGTGGAACTAAGCGAGCATTTCGGCATCAGCAGGCCAACTGCACGCCAAGCTATAAACGAGCTGGTGGTAGAAGGTTACTTATACAGGGTAAAGGGTAAAGGCACCTTCATAGCAAAGCCTAAAATCAAGCAGGACTTTCTTCACGTGCTTGACAACTTCAATAATGAAATGAAAAAGAAAGGGCTTACTCCATCAACAAAAGTCCTGGATCTTAAAATAATTAAAAGTGACGAAAAGGTGAGTACGGCTCTCAATATAGCTCTTGGCAGCGACGTAATACAGCTTATACGAGTGCGCTGCGCCGACAAAGAGCCCATTGTGTTTGTAACCACCTATCTTCCAAAGGACAAATGCATCGGCATACTGAAAGAGAATATGAACACAGAGTCCCTCTATAAGCTTCTGGAGGAGAAATACGGTCTGGTGATAGCCCGGGCAACAAGGACACTGGAGTCGATACTGGCCGGAGAATATGAAGCCCGGCTGCTGCAAGTGGAAAAAGGAGCTCCGATACAGTTTTTTGAGAGCATAGCTTATCTTAGCGATGATACCGCTATTGAATACTCCCTGGCAAAATACAGGGGTGACAGGAACAAATTCACATTTGAATTGAAAAGGTAGCATACTATGCTATTTTTTAAATATGTATGTAATGACATAAAGACATTTATACATTAGGATAATATTTTAATTATTATGTAAGGGGTGGTGCGCAGTGGGAAAGAAAATTCTAATTACTCCAAAATCCTTCGGGACTTACAAAGAAAAGGCTTATCCTCTCATAATGTCAAAGGGCTACGAGATAATTGACAACGACCTTGGCAGAACAATGACCGGGCAAGAGATAATAAACCGCGCTAAAGAAAATGTAGCAGGTATAATTATTGGAATTGACCCCTTGCCGGCCGTTGTGCTTGAACAGTGCAAAGATCTTACTGCAATATCAAAGTACGGTGCAGGAATGGATAACATAGACTTGAAAAGGGCCCAAGAGCTGGGCATTAAGGTAAAGAATGCCGCCGGTGCCAATAGCATCTCGGTAGCTGAGCTGGCCATAACCTTCATGTTTACCGCAGCAAGACACATACCGCAAATCTCCCTTGGGGTCAAGGCCGGGGGCTGGGGACGAGTAATCGGCTGTGAATTGACAGGTAAGAGACTGGGTCTTGTAGGCGGCGGACAGATAGGCAAGGAGGTGGCGAAACGTGCTGTCGGCATTGGAATGAGTGTAGCTATTTACGATCCATACTTCAAGGATACAGCCTTCCTGGAGCAATACGGAGCAGCACTTGAGACAGACCTTGATAAACTCTTTGCCGAATCCGATGTTATATCACTACACCTGCCTGCAACACAGGAAACAAGAAAAATGATCAATTCCAGAACACTGGCACTTATGAAGCCTACAACTATCCTGATAAATACGGCAAGAGGCGAGCTGGTTGACGAGGAAGCCTTATATACTGCATTGGCGGGTAACACATTGGCCTTTGCTGCCCAGGATGTGTTCTCCAGTGAACCTCCCAGCAAGGAAGAGAAGCTTCTGACCCTTGACAATTTTATACTTACACCGCATATAGGAGCTTACACTAATGAGGCTGTTGAGAAGATGGTTATGATTTCAACACAGAACCTTCTTGATATGCTTGAAGAATAAGTGCCTGAAAAGATCATTATTAAATAATTAATGAAATATGAAAATATATTAAGGGGGCTAGTATTATGAGTAAAGAAAGTGTTATGCCATTTTCCGCATTCTTCGATTTGAAAAATGGTGTATCTCAAGGAAGAGAAAGCACTAAGAGGTATCTTTCAAACATGAAGGGCATGTTTGCTGACGAAAAGGCACTGGAGAAGGTTCTTGAAAAAGAAAATCCAATGGTGTATGAGTTTTATGAGCTGGATCTGCCAGAGACCCCAGGTGACCTGCTGTTCGGCACCAGCACAACTTACCCCGGTAAGGTTGGAAACGAATATTATATGACAAAAGGTCATTTTCATACCATACTGGATACCGGCGAAGTCTACTACTGCCTAAGTGGGAAAGGCTACATGCTCATGGAGGATCCCGAGGGAAATTGGGATGCCCAGGAGATGAAGTCAGGGGAAGCAGTTTATGTACCACCGAGGTATGCACATAGAAGTATAAATACTGGCACTGAGCCGCTAATCACCTTCTTCGTGTTCAGAGCTGATGCCGGACACGATTACGGCACCATAGAGACAAAGGGCTACAGAAAGCTTATCGTAGAGAAGGATGGCAAGCCTGAGATAATAGATAATCCAAAGTGGAAATAGATATTAACATACGGGGGTGTAAATGTGAATAAAAAATGGGATATCCTGAAGAAGATCGAAGACTCCGGCCTTGTAGTGGTCGTAAGGGCAGACAGTCCTGACCAAGCCAAGCGTATAGCCGAAGCCTGCATGAAGGGCGGCGCGGCTGCTATAGAGATAACTTATACTCTTCCAAGTGCCTCAAAGGTTATAGAGGAGCTTGCAAAGTCGTATTCCTCAGATGAAATAATAATAGGTGCCGGCACGGTATTGGATCCTGAGACAGCAAGAATAGCAATACTTTCAGGAGCTCAATATGTGGTTGCCCCATCTCTTAACGAAGACACAATAGTACTCTGCAACAGATACCAGATCCCCTGCATGCCCGGTGTCATGACGGTAGCAGAGGTAATAAGAGCAATGGAGCTGGGTGCAGACATACTTAAGGTATTCCCCGGAGAAGCCTTCGGACCCAAGATAATAAAGGCTCTTCATGGGCCCCTGCCTCAAGCAAACCTTATGCCTACAGGCGGTGTCAGTGTAGACAACGTCACAGAGTGGATTAAGGCAGGTGCTGCAGCTGTTGGTGTTGGCGGAAGCCTCACTGCCGGAGCCAAGACAGGAGATTATGAAAGCATAACCCGGTTGGCGCGGGAATTTGTAACTAAGATTCAGCAGGCTAGAATGTAATCTTCCCCCTCATATTAAAAAGGACGGCTCAGTTTTGATTTCAAAGCTGGGCCGTCTTTCTTAGGTTTACGAAAGTAGCTTTTCAAGACGTCTGATGCATTCCATCATTGAGCGTCCTGAGTGATATATAGCCTTCCAGGGGTTTCCCATATTGGTTATGATGGGCTTGCCTTCCCTGGTCAAAAGCTGCCGCCATTCTCCGCACTCCTTGTCTATGAAGCATCTTTTGTCAAATCTCCAAGTCATGTGGAAAGCCTCTAAGTATCTTGGGTCGCCTATCCTGTCGTAAGCATCCAGGTAACCGACAAGCACCTCGCAGTTCTGCCACCATTCCTTGTCATAAACCAGTGGTTTCCCTTCATGAAGGCCATCACGGTAAACACCGCCCAATTCATAGTCAAACCCATATTTAAGAGAGTGCTCTATCAGTTTCCTTGTAATATCCCCATAGCTGTCTCTTGGCTTCCCCAAAACCTCTGCAGCCCTGTTAAGCAGCCATACCAGCTCCACATTGTGCCCATAGGAGGTTGTATCAGTAGGTGTCTCGATTATTTCACCCGTTTCTCTTTCTGCATTCCAGGTACGTCTTATATTGATTGCAGGAATGGGTTTGAAGGCTTCATCAAATTGGTTCAGTCCACAGCCGGAATTATGATTTATCATCCTTCCAAGTACTACATCAATGACCTCCTGAAGCTTGCGCCTGTGTATCTCCTTCCCACTGCACTGTACCAGGGTTGTAAAGGCTTCCATCAGGTGCATGTGTATATCCAGGGATTTCCTATCTCCTGCTGCAAAGCCCGGTTCTGACTTCTGCCAGTCCGGCTCCAGATTCTCATAATACCCTCCATTTACAGTATCAGTACAATATTTCTGGAGCAGGTCAAAGGTTCTTTCAGCATATTGGAGTCCCCTTGAGTCTCCCGATGCCAGTGTATATTCCGCCAAGGAATATATGGCGAAACTCTGCCCATATACAACCTTTCCATTATCTATTAAGGTTCCATCCCGTTTCACCTGCCAGAACCATCCGCCGTATGTATTATCCCAGAAATGCTCTATGAAAAAATCTACTCCCTGCTTTGCTGCAAGAATAAGCTCCTCCCTCTCCGGGTACATCCTGGACAGGGCAGAAAGACCCCATATCATCCTTGTCTGCGTAACTATGTATTTGTCCGTGTCCCCAGCTGGTTCACCCTTTCCGTCAAAGCAGGTAAGATAACCGCCGAACTCCTTGTCTATACCACGGCTCATCCAAAAGGGAAGAATGCCTTCTTCAAGATGCTTCCTGATCTCATCCAGGTCTTCTCTCATTGTAGTATTTATAGAATCCATTCCAATCCTCCCCACAATATAGAAAGAGATACAGATCAAATGACTTAATCCATATCTCTTCGCTAAATATTTACTGCTGCTCTGTTCTATGAATCATTTCATTCTGAGCCTTTTCACCCATTTGAACGAAGTATGCACTGTACCCGGTAACTCTTACACACAGGCCCTTGTATTTCTCAGGATGCTTCTGGGCATCCATTAACTGCTCTCTGCTGACAACATTTATTTGTACCTGCATCGCACCCTTGTCAAAGTAAGTTCTTAAAGCTGACGCAAACATCATCAGGCCTTTATCGCCCTTTATTGCTGTCGGGTGTATTCTGACATTCAGCGGTCCTCCAGTTATCCTATTGAAGGGCAGCTTTGCAATTGAATTGAAGAGTGCGGTGATTCCGCTCATATCTGAGCCTTCTGTGGGTGACTGGTTCTCGCTTATCTGCTGTCTGGCAGATCTTCCGTCAGGCGTAGCACCCAAATATTTGCCCATTGTTGTGAAATCCCTGTCTGTGGATAAGGTTGGATAGAACTGGTATACATACTCAGGTTTATTCACCTTTGCCATTTCGTCGCAGAATATGTCAGCAACCCGCTTTGCTATATCATCCAGCCAGTCAATGTCATTTCCAAACTTGGACATTCTCCTGTTCAATCTCAGCTGCAGCAGCTCATTACCTTCAAAGTTGTTATTCAGTATCTCCACAAGCTTTGGAAGACTCATTTCCTTATTCCTGAACACCAGCTCTTCTATAGCTGCCATGGAGTCTGCCACTGTGGCAATACCGCTGCCCTGCACTGTAATCTTATGATATTTGGTGCCGCCATTGTTCCAGGTTACAGCATTTTCTATAGTTCCCTTGAGGTAACAGTCTTCAATCCTTATTCGTCCTTCATTGCACTTAAGCTCCAGCTGGAAGTCCTTTTCAAAGGCCTTTCTATAGTCCTCCAGGAGGAAGCTTACCTGCTTCCTATATTCCTCAAGCAAATCATCAATATTCTTTATAGCATCCAGTTCCTTAGTCTCAATACCATAATACGGACCAGTCATAAGTCCAATCATTCTGTCCTCCAGGGAGTATTGGGTTTCACAATCCAGCCTCCCTGCGCCTCCCGGCTCCATAGGGTATTCCCCTCTGTTCAAAGCCAGCTCCAGGGGCCGCCCAAGGTTGAACCACAGCTGTCTGAGTCCTCCCTCCAAAGCCGGAATATTAGGGTCATTACAGCCATAGAAGCCATAATCCCAAACATCCTCCTCTTCTACTCCGTAAGACTTAAGTGCAGGCAGCATAGTGTCGTCATTATACACAACTATTGTTGCGTTATCACGCATTGCATCGCAGACCTTAAGCCAGAAGCCGCTGTCAATTCCCTTATAATATCTGACTACCATGAAGGGATTCCTAAGCTTCATCTCATGGGAAGCCTCGACAAACAGGTGGGATAGTTCATTTACTCCCGGTTTGCCGCCTTTGGTAAGGCCTCCGATAGTCAAGTAGTTGGGGTCATCATAGGTTACTTCTATGGTATATTTAGTAGATTCAATTTCCTGGGACATATGGTCGGTAGGAGTCATTATATCGTTATTCTTAAGATAGAACTCCTCAATCAGCTCCTTAGCCTCTTCCCTGCTTAAGACTCCGTTCTCCATATCTCTTATATAAAAGGAATACAGGTACTGATCCATTCTGCTAAGGTTGAAAACCCCACAGCCGCATACTTTCATAAGCGGAAGTACTATCAGCCAGATGAGCTGCAGCGCCTCCTTGAAGCTTCTGGCAGGCTGCCCGCTTATATGACTGCAGCTCTTACTAATTGCAATGAGCTCAGCCTTTCTTACCGGATCTGCACACTGCTCTGCCTCTTTAAGGGCTTCCTCTGCATATCTCTTTATATATTTCATCTGAGCTTTATAGCATAATACAGCTCCCTCGATGAAGCTTTTCTTATCCTCATCAGCCTGGACATCTTCCTCTTCCAGCCTTTTTTCAGCTGAAGAAAGAAATTCTGAGAGCCCTTTATTGATTATATCCTCCCAATCCAAAGCCAGATGTCCAAAGGAGTAGAACCAGGTTGGTCTGCGTTTCAACCAGCCATATGAGTAGAACCACAGTATCTGCTTCTGAATATCCTCTAAAGGAATATCCCACCATTCTTTTGATAATCCCTCTGCAAACTCCTTTTGTCCATCGGTAGGGATTATCTCCTTTACCGAGCCCACAAGCTTTTCTCCAGGTTTTATTAAAACTGTCATTCCCTCAAGGATATGTTCAAGTGTTCTCCCATACCTTACTGCATAGGGAAGATGCTCAAACAATGACTTGCTTTCCATGAGAAGCTCTATCCTCTCATAGAAGGTAGCCCTGTAATCCTTATCAAACCATTCTTCTATAGATTTTGAAATTCTTTCAGGCAACATATAATATTCCCCCTATTCCAACTGCGTCTTAAGACCTTCAGCCTCAAAACATTCCGTCAGCTCTAGCAGCCTTTCCTTCGAAGGTGGCTCAAAGGCCTGCCCGGCCTCTTCCCTGCCCAGCCGTAAAAGCTTTTCTACCCCAAGACTATGGTAAGGCAGCAGCTCTACATATTTAAGTCTCTTAAAGTCCTTTAGTATCAGGGCAGTACTTTTCATGTTCTCTTCAGTATCATTCACTCCTGCAATTACAGGAATCCTCACTATTATATCCACCGCTTCCCGCGAAAGCCTCCTGGCGTTTTTTAATATTAGCTCATTTGTCACCCCTGTATATGCTTTATGCTGTAACGGATCGAAAAGCTTAATATCCAGGAGCACCAGGTCAACCCAGGGAAGTATGTACTCTATATCCTGCCATTCAACATTTGCTGCAGTATCAACTGCATTGTGGATACCCAAGGCTTTTGTCTTTTGAAGGATTTCATTTATAAACTCCTTTTGCAGCATAGGCTCTCCTCCGGAAATAGTCAAACCTCCGTTAGAATTCCTAAAGTACTCCATATCCTTTAGGACAACCTCAACTACTTCATCTGCGCTCATGGATTTCCCAACTATAGAAAGTGCACCGCAAACACAGCCCTCAACACATATGCCGCAGCTCTGACAGCGGCTCCTGTCAATCTTTCTTTCCCCATTTTCTATTGAATGCACCCCATTGGGACATAAGGAAACACAGCTGCCGCAGAGCATGCACCTTTGGCTTATAAGCTGAAGCTCCTGCTTATGGCAGACAGCCTCAGGATTATGGCACCAGGCACAATTGAGATTGCAGCCCTTTAAGAACACCGTTGTCCTAATTCCCGGGCCATCACCTATAGAAAACCTCTGTATATTGAAAACATTTCCCTTCATCTATCTTACAAGCTGGTAATCGTCAGACAGCTGTTCAACTAACATATCGTTAGCACCTGTTCCATGTCTGAATACTATTATACAATTGGCATTGCCCACCAAAGGATAAGGTATGAAGTGTCTTACTCCTGAATTCAGCACTACGCCTTTATCCCCAGGGATAAGGAAAGCTTTCATTCTGCTCTCATCCAGTTCACCGGCAGGAGCCACTACCGCGATAACATCCACCCCGCCCATTGGTATAATTGCTTCCGGAGTCCTCAGGTGGGACTCAAGCTTATCTATCTTCATTTGTCTCTGCTTGCATTCCAGAATATTCACACTGACATTGTCCATACCCTCGTAAACGCCTAATCCTTCGAACCAGTTGAAGTTGTCATCTCCTGCAACAGGGGTCCTGCCTTCGGTTGCTATAACTTCGCCGAATTCTTTGAAGCTTTCTTTTGATAACCCAAGTATTTGAAGTCTCTTAGACATGTTAATTCCCCCTTGTCTTATTAATTCATAAATTAATCCTCTAGATTGAAAATCACTTTATTAAAAGGATACTTCCTTGCTGCAAGATCCTCAAAAACCTGAGGTGCCTGCTCAAGCCCGAATCTATGCGTTATCAGCGGTTCTATCTTTAAGCTCCCTGCCTTCAGGTAATCCAATACCGCATGCCATTCAATACCCGGAAATGGTGCAGAATAAGAATTCCATGCACCTACAATTGTAATCTCAAATCTGACTATACGCTCAAAGGTTTTTGGAGGGATGACAACATCCTTATGGGCTGTGCCAAGGTAGAGGATTCTCCCCTGCTTTCTGGCTGCCCTTATGCACTGCTCCTGTGTGATGCTGGTGCCTGCTGTTTCTATACATACATTGGCACCTTTGCCTCCTGTAAGCTCGATAATCCTCTGCGCAGCATCCCCCTGTCCTGCATCAACACATATATCTGCACCAACAGCTGCTGCCAGTTCAAGCTTATCCTTGGCTATATCCACTGCAATAACCTTAGTTGCTCCCATTATCTTAGCGAACTGCACTGCAAAAAGCCCAATAGCTCCACAGCCAAGCACCGCCACTGTATCTCCTACATTTATGCCTACCTTAATCATGCCATGCAATGTCACTGCTGCAGGCTCGATGGCTGCTCCTTCATCAAAGCTGACCCCTTCAGGCATCTTGATGAGATTCATTGCAGGAGCCTTCACATACTCGGCAAAACCTCCGTCAGTTCTTGAACCCAGGAAGTTGTAGTCGTCACATTGTCCATAGTAGCCCTGCTGGCAAAACTCACATTTGAAACAGGGGATCATAGGAGTGACAACAACCCCGTCTCCGGTCGCAAAATCTTTGACTTCCGCCCCTGCGGTTACAACCTCCCCACAAAACTCATGACCCGGTATCGTCGGAAAACGGTAGGTTCCTGTTTTCATAACTCTATCAAGGTCAGAGCCGCATATTCCGGCAGCCCTGACTTTGACCAGCACTTCATCTGCTTTTATATCGTAAGGTATCTGTACCTCTTCTATTTTTAAATCACCCGGTGCATGCAGCACAGCTGCTTTCATCAATTGTTTCATTGGCCTCATCCTTTCTTTGCAGAGGTTCTATGGTTTAGGCATGTCAGACAGCTTTGACAGCCTTTCATACAACGGATTCATAAGGCTGAACATATCAATATAGAGCTCCGCAAAGCCTTTATAATACTCATTCCTCTTCATATCCGGTTCAATCCTGCCCTTTGTTCCTGTAAACCGCTTGGCAGCTGCCTCCATATTGTCGTATATTCCAACGCCATAACCTGCGATAATCGCTGAGCCCAGACCCCCTACCTCATCTCTTGTAAGCTGCACATAGGGTATCCCCAGCACATCGGCTTTGATCTGGTTGAATATCTTGCTCTTGGATCCGCCGCCGATAACTCTTACTTCTTTAAACTCTACTTCAGGGAACAACGTCTTTTCTATCTTCAGATAATAATAGTATTCATAAGCCAAAGCTTCCAGCATTGATTTGTAAAAGTGCTTTCTGTCATGGCCCCAGCTGAAGCCGGCCCATGTGCCGCGCACATCGCTGTTATACGGGTAGTTTCTGCCCCCCAGATGAGGTATGAACATGAGAGAATCAGATCCGGGAGCTATTCCCATTATTTCTTTGTTAAGCTCCTCGTAAGCTCCATCCAGCTGCTCCTTGTTCGGCTCTATGAACCCGTCTCTGAACCACCTCAGGCATAAGCCTCCTCCTGCTATATATGCATGAGGAAACCATAAGCCTTTAGATGCAGCCTTAGGAAACAATAGAGTCTTGAACTGCAGGTCGGGCCTAAAGGAGTCCACACAGCAGGCAAATACCGAAGCTGTACCTGCAACATCAACTACCATGCCCGGCTCAACCAATCCTGCACCCAGGAAGCCTGCAGCCTGATCTCCGGATCCGGCCACAATTGCTGTGCCCGGCTTCAGTCCGCAGTCAATTGCAGCGGCTCCTGTGATTGAGCCTATGACCTTCCAGGGCTCCACTATTGCCGGAAGCTTCTCCATAGGAATTCCAAAATCCTTGCATAGCTCCTCAGACCACTGATTGCAGCTCGCATCGTACAGGCCTGAGAAGTGAAGATATGTATAGTCTATGAAGGCATCCTTGCCCTTAAGTCCTGCCAATCTGCCCGCTACATATCCTGCAGGCTGTATGAACTTGTCTATCTTGGCAAACTCCTCTGGTCTCTCGTTTTTCCACCAAAGTATTTTTGCACAATGGGCAACGGTGGTCGGCAAGCCAGAAAGCTTCATTACCTTATCTTCCTGTGTATCTCTTATATATTCAACATATTTCTTGCATCTGCCGTCCAGCCAGGAATCATAGTGTTCAACGGGGTTCCAGTCCTTATCGATACCCATGATGCCTGCCATCTGGCCATCCAAGGATATAGCTGCAACCTCTTCCGCCCTAATGCCTGATTTTCTAAGCACCTCACCTATGGTTTCACAAGCAGTGGTATAGAAATCCTGTGGATTCTGCTCCACCCAGCCCGGCTTCGGGTAATACAGCTTAGATTCCTGGTATGCTTCAGCCAGAAGGTTTCCATCTGTATCGAACAGTGCCGTCTTGGTACCAGTGGTACCTATATCAACGCCAATCAAGCATTTCATATTTATTTACCCTCCACTACCAATGCCTTCATTCCCTTGCCTGCGGCAGAAAACTCAAAGGCCTTTACTGTATCCTCTATTGAGAAGGTCGCACTAACCAACGCTTTTGCATTTATTTTCCCCGATGCTATAATCTGCAATGCCATATAATAATCAGCAATGCTTGAGCCTGTTGTTCCTAGAGCAATAAGCTCCTTATAATGGATAAGGTTGGTGTTCAGAGTCACCTCTTCCTTTCCTTTAGGAAGTCCACCGAAGAAATTGATCCTACCATGTACCCCCGCCATTTCTAATGCTTGCCTCTGCATATCAGGAACAGAGCAGGCTGTAATAATTACATCCGGTCCGAACCCATTGGTTTCCCTTTTCACAGCTTCTGCCAGGTTTTCTGAAGCTGAATTTATAATTACATCAGCACCTAGGGCTTTTGCTTCTTCCAAGCGCTCCGCGGAAATGTCCGCTATCATTACCTTGGTTGCTCCAGCCAGCTTATTCATCATGAGATGCAACGCGCCTATAGGCCCTGCGCCAACTATCAGCACTGTATCACCGGGTTTTGTGTTCAGGGCTTTATAGGAATTGTAGCAACAGGAAAGCGGCTCTGCTATAGCTGCTTCCTCATAGGATACTCCCTTAGGCAGCTTTACCACATTGCCTGCTTGAATAGCAAAGGCAGGAACCTTCATGTATTCCTGAAAGCCACCATCCAGGCTTATGCCAAAAGCCTCATAGTCCGGACACATTTGGTTGTAGCCCTGTATGCACATGGGGCAGGTTCCGCAGCCTACATTCGGTGGTACTGCAACTCTCATTCCCACTGTATAACCTTTTACCTTGCTTCCAACCTCTACTATCTCTCCTGCAACCTCATGTCCCAGCACTCTTTTGGTGCCTTGGGGGATTTTGAAGTGACCGAATTTATATATTCTCAGGTCAGTGCCGCAAACAGCACAGGCCTTTACCTTTATCAGCATCTCGTTTTCGTCTATAGTTGGTTTTGCAACCTCTTCAATTCTTATATCATTAATACCGTAGTAAAATGCTGCTTTCATACAATTATCCTCCAATTTACTACAAATACTTTTCAATAAAAGTCATATGTAGTATAATTAATTTGTTAGTTTGTTTAACCAAATTTTTTTGTTTTTCAAACCGGGGTTTTTCCCTGGTTTTTTTCTATCCTTTTATAGTCCCCACTGCTTCTTGAGGTGTGTGGTAAGTGCATCTGTAGCAAGAATTGTGTTGTACATTATTTCAGGTGTTATTGTAAAGGGTTCTGCATGCGCTATTCCGCCTTCTATTGCTGCTCTTCTGGCAACTGCCATAAGCTTTTCCTTATCATAGCCCACATGCAGGTCTTTTAAGGTCGTAGGCAATCCAACACTCAGACAGAATCTTATTACTTCCTCAATCTCTTCTTTTGGTCTATTTTCCATAACCAGCTGACATATTGTTCCGAAAGCAACCTTTTCCCCATGATACAAATGATGTGTCTCCGGGAGCACTGTCAGACCTTCATTAACTGCATGGCCTCCTGCACAGCCTGTGTTCTCAAAACCTACTCCACTGAGCAGGGTATTTGCTTCTATGACATTCTCCAAGGCCTCTGTGCATACTCCTCTTTCAGCTGCCAGCCTGGCTTCCAAGCCATCCTCAATGAGTATTCTGTAGCAAAGCTCTGATATTGCCATTGCCGCCTTGCATCTTCTGTAGCCTTTGCCTACATAGTTTGCAGTGTCAGATTCAGCATTGGCTCTTGCTTCGAAATATGTAGAAAGAGCATCTCCCATACCGGATATCAGGAAGCGCACCGGTGCATTTACAATAATCTCTGTGTCAACCAGGACTACATCAGGGTTGGTTCTATGGAATATGCAGTGAGTCTGCTCGCCTTCTTCTGTATATACAACAGAAAGTCCGCTGGTCGGTGCATCTGTAGAGGCTATAGTAGGAGCGCTGATGAAAGGTCTCTTCAGAGTTGCTGCTGCTGCTTTTCCTGTATCAATGGTCTTTCCTCCGCCAATACCTACAACTATATCCGGATTACCTGCCTCAGCCAGTTTAACTACTCTATCAATTTCTCCAAGTGTAACCTCACCTGCAAATTTTCCAAAGGTTAGACTCGAGTCAGACGAGAAAGTTTTTTTGATTTGTTCCATTACAGATTCATAAAGAAGGGGATCAATCAGGACAAACACCTTTGGTCCGTAAGCGGAAGTATAGACCTCCAAACTGTTCATCAGTCCAGGTCCCTGAAAGTATTTGCCGGGACAGGCGAAGCCTCTTGTGGTTGATTTTACATGTGGCATAATAGTACCTCCATTCATTAATAGTTTTTCTGGTAGGCTGCTGCCTTCCAATTTTATGTCTCAGGAAAAGCGTTGAATACCTCCCTGAAATATACGTTTATAGCTTGTGTGTCTTTATTGCTTCAGAAGTTTTGTAAAGACTGCTCAAGGCTTGTTTTTTCATCTTGCTGGCTATGCAGACATAGAGGGAATCCAGCAGTGAGAGCTCTGCAATCCTCGCATGGAGACTTTCACTCAAAGCCTCAGAATCCTTGCTGGAGGTAAAGAGTGTAATATCTGAAAACCTGGTTATAGGTGTGTCATCATGATTGGTTATGCAAATTGTGCTTGCTCCGGATGCTTTTGCTATTTCAACAGCCTTAACTACATCAACAGACTTTCCTGAATTGCTTATACCTATCGCCACATCACCCTTCTTGAGCAATGAGGCTGATACTATCTGTTCATGGGGGTCATTATATGTAAAGCATAGGATACCAATTCTATAAAGTCTCATCCTTGCATTCAGTGTAGCAACAGAAGAGCTTCCGCTACCGTAAAAATCCACCTTTCTCGCTTTCAAAATCATTTCTGCAGCTTTGTCAACACTGGCAAAGTCCAGTATTTTCAGCGAGTCCCTTAATGCATCTATATTGTTGTAAAACACATTGGTGCATATTGATTCTACGTTATCATCCAAGCTTATCTCTCCATAGATCACGTCATCACTCTGCCCCACGTTAGTAGCCCTTGCCAGACATATTTTCAAATCATGAAAGCTGTTGTATCCGATGGTCTTGATAAACTTTGTTATTGTTGATTCGCTGACACCTATCTTACCAGCCAGCTCTGTTATATTCAGGTAGACCGCTTCCTCATAGTTGTTCAGGATATAATCCCCTACTCTTTTTGCTGCCTCGGTAAGCGCTGAATATTTGCTCCTGATTTTGAGCACAAGAAGCTGCAGGTCACCATTTTCAACTTTTATATCTATTTTATTTTCCATAATACCCCTCCATTGGCTAACCCTATTTCTTTATATATACTATTCTATGTATGTTAAAAAAATCCTTTCTTAAAATTTATTTTGTAAAAAAATTTTTTCGCAAATAAAAAAAGGCCTTACTTTAAAGTAAAGCGAATCGAAACTAAGCGCCAATATAGCAGCCATGTATAGCACAGTATACGAATACAACCCTTGATGGTACTAATTCACTACGCCTAAGAAAAGTCTAGCGCCTTCCAAAGGCCATCCTTGGCCCTGGAAGGCTTGCTGCGGCGTCCTGCCTTGCATACGACTTTTCTAAGTCTCCGTTCATAAGTACCATTAACAAGGCTCGTATAAGCATACTTTAGCTATAAATGGCTGCTGTATTTGTATACACCAATATATACTTTTATAACTATTGTGATGGTTTGCTAATAACCTTATCCCTACCAAAAGATAGACTTCTCATTAACTAAGCTTATTCAAACTTCATTATCTTAACTCCGGCAGCAAAGAACAATATCCCCATTGCCAAAAGCACTACTGTCGGAAATATCGCCGCTTCAAAGCCCATACCTTTCGTTGCAATGCTTTCCATACCTTGAACTGCCCACTTCTGAGGGGTAAGCTGAGCCAGAGAGAGCAGCAGCTTATTATTAACTATCTCCAATGGCCACATGCAGCCTCCGAGCATTGAAGTGCTGGTAAGCACCACGGGAGTTATCGCAGCCAGCTGTGCGTGGGTTTTTACCACACCCGACAGCAGCAGACCCATTGAGGTAACAGTGAATACAAAGGCCGCCGCAATCATCAGGACTCCCGGTATACTATCTCCCCAGTCTATCCCCAGCAGATATTTTCCGCCCAGTATCAGCACTCCTATTTGAATGGCGCCGGTGATATATGCCACCACCATACTGCCTCCAAGTATTGAAGCCTTAGATACCGGTGAAATGAGCATCCTCTGCCAGGTTTTGTACTGTCTGTCATTTAATATTGTACCTATTCCAAATACCATTGTGTACATGGAGAAGAATATAGAGAACCCAATCATAGAGTGCTTTTGGTTATCAAAGCTGCTGCTTGCTCCTGTTTCTGCAACAGAAGACGTCACTCCCATAGGCTTCTTGTACTTCCAAGTCTCCATGACATTTCTGTATGCAGATGCCGCTACAGCTTGCCGACTGATTTCCGGCTTTTGTACTTCTATAAAATCCGCTGTGATATCTGCAATCCTCACACCGCCTGCCATTTTTTGAGCAACTCCTGATGCCAGCTTCTCTAAGGTAAGTATAAGAGTATCGTCCTTGATCTTCATTACACCCAAGGAGACCCGCTCCCCGCCTTGTATGTCAGCATCAAAGCCTTTCTGTATCACCAGCGCGGTAAGTACCTTCCCTTCTCCCACTTCTGCTGCCGCACCTTTCATATCTGAGTCTGCGAAGTTAAAACCGTTGTTTGCCTTAAGCTCATTGATAAAAGTTTCCGAATATGCGCTTTTATCCTCATCCACTACCAGCACTGTGGGTCTGAACTCATCGAAGGAAGCACCAAAGATAGCGGTGAGACCGAAGGCCATGACAGTCATCAGTATAAATACAGCAATGTCGTCCCTAAGCCTTAACAGTCTTAATCTTATTATACTGAGCATCCACTATCCCTCCCCTTTCTCTGAGTATCAGCACTGAAAGTGCTGAGAATAGAATTCCTATAGCCGTCAATATGGCAATATTACTGATTACCTCTAAGGTACCATATCCCATCATAATCTTAAGATATGCTTTAAGTGCTACCCCGTTAATAGATAAAACACTAAGCTTCTGAAATGCTTCTGGCATAATGTCCAGGGGGAAGAAGCTGCCTCCCAGGAGTGCCATAGTCTGTATGACCGCTGTCTCAAATATGCCGGCCATCTTATAATTTCCCGCTCTATAGGTAGCTGCCGCAAGGGCACCTCCGATCCCCGCTATTGCAAATGCAGCGCTGAGGCTTATGAGTACAACAGGAGTTATGCTGCCCCACTGTACCTTCAATGCAAAATGTGAGAATGAAATCATAATGCCTATCTGAAGCAAGGCAATCAAGTATATGGTTATGAATTTGCCTGCTAGTATCCCCAATTTAGATGTACCTGCCATTATCATTCTTTGATAGGTTATGTTCTCTTTTTCCTCCAGAAGCATTCTTCCGCCGTTGCTTGCAGCGAACAAAATGAACATTGTAAGCATTGCCGCTGCATAGTAGTCGGAGCTTGAAATATGCTTCCTGCCTTCCACTGTCATATCTTCAATGTTTATTCTGATGCTGTCCATTACCTTGTTGACTCCATCCATGGCTTCCTTCATGCCCTTGAAGCCATCCCCTTCAAGGCCGTGCTCCATAGCAGCCTCAATTAGCACATTCTTGCAGATTATAACTGAAGTCATTGCATCAGAATAAGCCTCCACTACACTCTGCACCACCTGACCGCTTATACTCCTGTCAGGATGTGTCAGCACCTTGATATCCACCTTGTTCCTGAAGGGTGTGAGCAGATTTATCTTCATATCATATACGAAATTATCAGGAAGAAGAACAACCGCAGAAACCTCCCCGCCTTTCAGCAGCTCAAGGGCTCTGTCCTCAGCCTCTACCCTGTATGCTATAATTTTGTCTACCTGTTCACTGCCTAAGAAATCCTCAAGAAATATCTTTTCCGGGTCAACGTCGTCACTAGTCGCTCGCAGCTCCTCTGCAGCCTCCTCTCCAATTCCCTGAGCAAGAAATCCGCCCCTTAAGGTATTGTCAAACCTCTGGGAGTCACTGTCCCTGTCATATTGCTTCACAACAGCTATATTTACCTTTGCCATATCCCCCATACCTCCGCTTATGAAGGTTCCCTTCAGAGCAGAGCTCAATATGATCATTAGCACCAGAGGCATGATGAGGATTACTGCCAAAGCTTTTTTATCACTGAGTATCGTCTTAAGATCCTTTATTATAATACTTATAATCTTCATACCCATTCTCCTTAATCCCTCAGAGCCTTTCCCGTCAAATGAAGGAAAACAGCTTCGAGATTTGGCTTCTTAACGTCAATGGATGAGATCCGCCTTCCATTCTCTGTGACCTGAGCAATAATATCTGCCAGCACTATATCAACGTTTTCACCGGATATAGCTATTTCATCCAGTACCAGCTCAGCCTTGGCTACTCCTCTTATCAATCTAAGCCTTTCAAGTATATCCTTATCCAGCTTATCAAGCTTAAGACTTACCTGCGTTTCCCCCTTGATAAGCTCCACCAGCTCCTCTTGAGTGCCGGAGGCTATGATTTTCCCTTGATCCATGATGCAGATTCGGCTGCAAAGATACTCTACCTCTTCCATGTAATGGCTGGTATAGATTATAGTCATCCCCTGGCGGTTAAGCTCCAGCACAGTATCCAATATATGATTCCTTGACTGCGGGTCTATGCCTACAGTCGGTTCATCCATAATGAGCAGCTCCGGCTTGTGCAGCAGTGCTGCCCCTATATTGAGCCTTCTCTTCATGCCTCCGGAGTATTTATCCACCCTATCCTTCAAACGGCCGTTTAACCCTATGACTTCCGCCACTTCCTCTATTCTTTTCTTTAAACCCTCACCCTTCAAGCCATACATGCTCCCCCAGAATCTTAAGTTCTCAAAACCCGACAAGGTAGGATAAAGAGCTATATCCTGAGGCACAACGCCAAGCTTCTGCCTGAGGGTTTTTGGCTCCGCAAAAACATTCCTTCCTTCAAAAAGTATCTCTCCTTTTGTTGGAGGTATCAGTGTGGACACCATCGAAATTGTCGTAGACTTCCCGGCGCCATTGGGGCCAAGCAATCCAAACACTTCACCCTTCTCCACCCGGAAGCTGACTCCATCAACTGCTTTTGTACTGCCAAAGTCCTTATGAAGGTCCGAAACCTTTAATAGCGTCATTTCACTCACCCTTTAATCCTTATTCTTGAACAGGTCTTCCATCATAAATGGCATACCCTCTTCCATCTGATCCATATCTAAAGTATTTTCCTCTGTAAGCACAGGAAAATCAAACTTCTGTTCTTTATTAATATCCCAGTTCTTTATATCCAGCTTGTAGCTCAGACTTTTCGCGGTTGATGGCTTGGCATTATCAACCTTCAATGTAAAAGCCATCATCTCATTCACTATATACCCGTCAATATCCACATAGGCAGTATAGCTGAAGCCTTCTGATGAATAATCCTTCATGTTCTCCTTAATATCCAAAAACAGCTTTTCAAAGGATGTGTCCTTTAGAGTGTCTGCGTTCTTCTTAATAAGCTCCTCGTAATTCTCCTTTAGCTTTTCATCCTTGGAAAGTATATCAATGCTATATTCTGCAAGACTTTTTACCTGCTCATCACTCAGCTTAATAGTATACTCTGTGGTCTTTACCTCTCCGTCAGGAGTGGTAAGCACTATATCCTTTCCTTTGAAGACGTCCTCCGCCCTAAGCACTCCAAGCCATTTTGCACTGATTTTATCCTGTGTCTCCTTAGAAATCAGCTCCATTTCCTCTTCCCCCGGCTGTTTTATCATCGGGGCCTGCAGCTCATCAATCCTCATGTATTTCCCTATGACAGGCAGCTTCATGAACACTTCCTCTCCATCCATGAACAGGTCAAAGTCAAAGCCCAATCCGCCAAAGTTCAAATAGTTCCTAAAAATCCCCTTCTCAGTGTCATCGTCATAGGCAACATTGAAGCTACCCTTCATATCCTTAAAGTAGTTCAGCGCCTTTATCTGTTCTTCTGTCATCCCTTCAGTATTAAACTCCATCTCCATTGAGAATTCTCCTGCTGTCTGACCTTTTCTTATTTGCTCGGTATTTTCCACCGATTTCTTGTAGTCGCCGAGACTATCAGAGCTGCAGCTTGCCAATGATAACGCCAGCAGCAGTGCAAATATAATAATGAATATCCTTTTCATATTAATCCCTCCAAATTTATCTTACAGTACCATTTTACATATTTGGAAGCTGAATTTCATGTGTCTTAAAGCACATGTTGGCAGTTTAGCCTATGACTTTTGGCACAAAAGTAGCTCGTGAAAGCCTGGATTGCTATGAAATATTATTCCGCTGCCGAAGCTCCGCAACCAGAACTTCTAAACTCATTCCGGGCAGCATCAAAACTCGCTCCGCTCAAACACTTGATGCTGCTATTCCTCCATTTCATTAAGAAGTTCTATGGTTTCTACGCAAGGCTGCTGCACAATATTTCAAAGCAATCCAAAGAACA
>FWWL01000942.1_pt1 | contig 73730 bp, 60 predicted proteins | sample 2228331 | NCBI WGS metagenome assembly FWWL01 (sample SAMEA103939775, study PRJEB20133) | metagenome
ATATATTAACCAAAGTTAAAAATTTTTTATAATATTTGTATAAAAATTTTGAAAAGCTATAATTAAAATTGGTATATAGCAAAATTAAAAAATGACAAATGCGAAGACCGATCGCGATCGATTTATGCTCGGGCTGTGGGGGCAGACGCGATCGCAGCAGAAACACACAATATCATCAGCAACCTCTTGACTGCTTTTAGAGTAGCTCTAATTGCGTAAATAAGTGTAGCAAAAACTTAAGCAAATTCCTGTTAAAACACTAATAATTGAGCATCGCCTCTATGGGGGTGCATTTGGCTGAAACCTAAAAACCATTTGTTGGCAGCTATTTTATCATAAAAATAGCGAAAATACATTAAATGTTTCTCTAAATACACATTGCTCGGAGGTTGCCATACTAACTATAGAATTGGCTCAAGAAAAGATTGGGGGGACATCCCGAACATTTGCTAGAAGATGCGCCACCAGATTTGTCAGAACGGGCAAATCTAAAAAAGGCAATTGCTAATTATTTGCCGAAAAAATATCCTCAATTCTATCCCCAATTATCTCGATCTGATTCAACAATTGCGGCATTGTTCTAACAGGTTAATTAATGGCGATGGTAGAAACGACAAAAGATGTGGGCGATTTCCTGGGGGATAGCGATGCTTCACGCTATCTCTGCAAACATCTCTCAGAAGATATGCTCAAGAAAAGCGTCATCCTTTTTCGTTTTTCTGTACTTATACCAAGCCCGGTTCTCAATTAGGGCGAGAAAGCGAATCTCCCCCTAATTGAGAACCGGATTTGGTATTATGCTGCGGCGGGTTTAGAGATTTTTGAAAGGATTGACAATTTTTAATCCATCAATGTTTGAATACCCAAAGTCTTCTGTATAAAGAGTTTCAACATTTGCCTCCAAACAAGCAGCAACCACCATCGAATCCCAGTGGGACAAGCTAAAACGGATTATCAAGTCCTCGGCACGATTGATAACAGCCCAATTTGGCAAAGCTGTGTACCAAACTTGTTGCAAATCTCTAATGTACTGGTAGGCTTTTGCTCTGTCATACCCCAATGGCTCAAGTTTCCGGCTTGCCGCCAAATATTCGCAGGCAACTTGCCAAATTAAAACCCCCTCTGTCAGACCAGCTACTAGAGAAGCTGCAATTGCCTGCTTATTAGGATCGCGCGAATCATTGACGTAAATTAAAACATTTGTGTCAACGGCGTTCATATAGCATATCTCTTGTAAACTGCGGAGCGTTAGAGGGAATGGGGTTTTGTTGCATTCGCTCAACAAGTAAGGTTAAAAATTTCTGCCTAGTTGCAATATCAGTAATCTTGGGGGGAATGACTTGAGGTGCTTTGACAAAAAGCTCAACCTCAACACCTTCAGGCAAATCACAGGCTGTTTGAAGGATAAACGTACCACTATGGTAAATCGCTTTCAGGGCTTGGGGCATAGGGAAAGCTCCATCATCAGAATTAGGGGTGAAATAGTTAATTGCTTACAGTGTAGCATCTGTAAAACAATTTCTGTGACGAACAATGACGAACAATACACATTATTTTGATATAAATTCCAAGCGATCACGATTTTTTTTTCCTATTAGTTAGGATGAAATATCCCCAATAAGTTCTCGAAGTTTACCAACGAAACCCACCATTTGTACTTGCCAAATCTCGATTGATTAGAAACAGACAACATTAATGGATTTATCGGTTTTGGTATAACGTTGCCCATCACCTTAGCATCACAACCGATCGACGGCGATCGGTTTGTATGTTGTTAGTCTGCGATCGCAAATTTTGGCTAGAATTCAACGTAAAGGTCAAGCAGCAGAGACTATTAATGGGTAAGAGAGGATGTGGGCGATCGCTATCTTTGCAAGCATCGCTCTCCCTGGTATGCTCAGGAAAAGCGTCCTCCTTCCATGTTCCTCTGCACATATATGGGGCGTGCTCATACTGGTAAAGGTTTACCTTTTAGATTTATTTTGAATCATTCAAAGGCGACGGCTACGAATGTATATTTAATGTTGTATCCTAAACCTGCTCTTGCCAAAATGATTTTAGATCGGCCAGAACTGGTTAAAGAGGTGTGGCAGGGACTTAATCATATTTCGGCTGAAACATTGATGAGTGAAGGGCGCGTGTATGGGGGTGGATTGCATAAGCTGGAACCGAGGGAATTGGGTAATGCTTTGTGCGCTCCGATTGTTAAGTTTTCACCGTAAATGCCTGGTTTTGTAATTCTTGAAATATCATCAAGGGTAGGGGCGAAGCACTAGCGCCAACAATTTTTTAGTTAATAGTGGAGATTTATCCGCGAATGCTTTGCTCTTATTGGCATATTTACAAAATTATAATTTTCCTATGAAAATTAATATATTTTCCGGCCAAATTTTGTGATAATATCAAAAGTCTTGATTTCATTAAAAAATGACAAATGCGAAGACCGATCGCGATCGATTTATTCTCAGGCTGTGGGGGAATGTCTCTGGGACTTGAGGCGGCTGGATTTGATATTGCTGCCGCCGTAGAACTGGATCCAATTCATACTCTAGTTCATCATGTTAACTTTCCCTATAGTGTCAGTATTTGCCAAGATATTAATCACTTAAAAACCCAGAAGTTAATGACTCAAATCAAACAGAAAGGGTTTAGCGGTGAAGTGGACTTAATTGCCGGGGGGCCACCGTGCCAAGGCTTTTCTCATATTGGCAAACGGCAGTTAGATGACCCCAGAAATTCGCTGGTATTTCAATATGTCAGAATTATCAAAGACATCAAACCCAAATATTTTATTTTCGAGAATGTCCCCGGTATCGCCTCTGGTGAACATCGGCAATTTTTGGATGAATTAATCAGCGAATTTAAGCGAATTGGTTACGTTATTGCTCAACCGATTAAAATTTTGGATGCCTCCCGGTTTGGCGCTCCCCAAAAAAGAAAACGCTTAATTCTGATTGGCAGTCGCAAGGATGTAAAGCCAGCCCATTATCCGCTAGAAACCCATCAGGAAACTGAGGCAAATATTAATCCGGTTAATACGGTCGAGGATGCTATTGCCGATTTAGCTAATATACCGGCTTTTGTCCATCAAGATAGAGGCATTGATGCCAGCAAACTAGATTATTCTGGCTTTAGAAAAAGCTTTGCTTTGCATCCATCGGCAGCTTATCATCTTTGTCATAAACGGAAAAACGATGGCCAAGTTTGGGGGCATATTGGCTCTAATCATACCGCCAAATCTATCAGCAGATTTTCATTAACTGAACCGGGAACTGTAGAAAAAACCAGTAGATTTTTTAAGCTTTCACCTTCAGGACTTTGTAATACCCTGCGGGCAGGGACAAGCAGCGATCGAGGGGCGCATACTGCCCCTAGACCGATTCATTATCAGGAACCGAGATGTATTACAATTCGAGAAGCTGCGAGACTGCATACATTTCCCGATTGGTTTCAATTTCATCGCACGATTTGGCATGGCTTTAGAGAAATTGGCAATGCGGTAATCCCGATGCTATCTAAAGCCTTGGGCGATGAAATTATTGAATGTCTCAATATTGATGTAAATACTCTAGAAATTCGCGAATTGCCCGAAATCGATAAGCAGTATTTGACCTATAATATGGGGCAGGCTTCAGCTTATTGGGATGTCCCCGATGATGTGATTGCTAAAAGAAAAAGAATCATAAAAAATGCGGCTTAAGTCGCTGAAAATCCTCGCCACAATGGATAACCTGAGTCAGGGGTGAAGATAATTTATGGAAAAACAGGTGCAACTAGGCGATAGGATATGAAAAAACCTCATTGTCTTTCACCCTCTGACAAATTTAAGTGACTATGACTGAGAGCAAAACTGCAAAAAACCAGCCTGCAAAAAACCAGCCCGGTTGGACTTTAGACCTGCGCGATGAACGGGTAATTTTAGATTGGATGCCGATTTGGGAATGGTTTTACCGCTACTATTTTCGGGTGGAAAGCGATGGTTGGCATCATATCCCCAAGACGGGTCAATGTTTGTTTGTGGGTTCCCACAATGGCGGACTGGCTTCTCCAGATACCTCGATGGTGATGTATGACTGGTTTCGCCGGTTTGGAACCAAGCGTCTGGTCTATGGTTTGATGCATCGGAATGCTTGGAGGTTCGATTCTCGGTTGGCGAAACTGGCTGCCCAAATGGGGGCTGTGATTGCTCACCCGAAAATGGCGATCGCAGCTTTTGAGAGAGGGGCAAGTGTGTTTGTTTATCCCGGTGGGGCGCAAGATGTATTCCGTCCTTACTGTCGTCGCGATCGCATTCACTTAGCCGGACGCAAAGGCTTCATTAAACTTGCCCTGCAACAAAAAGTGCCCATTATTCCGGTAATTTCCAAAGGAGCTCATGATACTTTAATTGTCTTAGCAGACTTCTACGAACAGGTGCGGCAGCTGCATCAATGGGGGATGCCGTGGTTGTTTGATGTTGACCCAGAAGTATTTCCCATTTACTTAGGTTTGCCGTGGATTATTGGCATTGGTCCGCTACCAAATTTCCCCTTACCAGTGCAGATTAAAATTCGCATTTGTCGGCCTATTGAGTTCGATCGCTATGGGGCAGAAATGGCCAAAGACCGGGATTATGTAGATATTTGCTATGAGAAAGTTCGCTATCAGATGCAGTTAGAATTAAACCGCTTAATGATGGATCAACCTGGTTTGTAATTTCCGCCTTAATACCCGCAATCCGCGACAGCCACGACTTAACCCCGTGGCCTATTTTTCTTACCTTTAAGCCAGTAAGTCATCATTTCACCTTTACCTTTTATTGAAGTTAAACCCCTGGGTTCAAATTCATAAAATGCTTTTAGCTGTTCATAGACGCTTTCTGTGACTTGAATTTCACCAGGAATTCCCGTAGATTCCATCCGAGAAGCCACGTTTACCGTGTCCCCCCATAAGTCGTAAATAAATTTATTCGACCCAATTACCCCGGCAACAACTGACCCACAATTAATGCCAATTCTAATTTGAAAAGGTTCTCCTTGAGGAGCTTGAACTTGAGCGATCGCCTGCTGCATATCCAAAGCCATATCTGCCATCGCGCTAAGATGATTCTTGTTGGGAATTGATAAACCTCCCACCACCATATAAGCATCGCCAATGGTTTTAATTTTTTCCAACTTATGTCGTTGGGCTAAAGCATCAAACCTAGAGAAAATTTCATTCAATAGCTTAACCAACTCCAGAGGAGAAATTTGCGCGGATAAATTAGTAAATCCCGCAATATCGGCAAACATCACTGTCACCGATTCAAAGCTATCGGCAATAATCCCCGGATTTTGTTTCAGCCGTTGAGCAATTAATTTGGGCAAAATATTTAACAACAAAGTTTCCGTCTTCTCTTGCTGATAGCGCAATTTTTCGTAAAGTTGACTTTGTTGCCAAGCCATGCCAATTTGAAGGGATAATTGGGTTAATAAATCCACTTCTGAGGGGTGCCATTGACGCACCTGAGTACAATGATCGGCAATTAGCAGTCCGTAAACTTCTGAATTGAGAGGATATGCTTCCCGATCTGGGGTTTGCGGGTCATTTTCTGCCGCCATGTTAACAGTTTGCTGGAAAATAGGCACCACTAAATGCGATATCACTTGGAATTGAGACCAAAATGAAATCAAAGCAGGCGGGAGACTAGATTGCTGAATATCTGAAATCACCTGAATGTCAGTATATCGCTGAATATAAGCCTCCTGAAAACTGCGATCGGTAATCTTTAAATTTAAAATTGATAACCCTTGGTCTACCACAGATTCTTGGACAATTGTTAAAGTCTTATCCAGATTTAAGCGAGCGATCGCTACTCGGTCTACTTGCAAAAATTCCCGGACTTCTCGAACCGTAGTTGAGAGAATTTCCATCAAATCCAGGGATTGACGAATCCGCTGAGATATTTGACTCAAAGTTTTTTCTCTTTCGGCAATTTTTTGCAGTTGAAAATTTTGCTCAGTCAGTTGTTTTTGCAATTCTCTAATCTTGATTTGATTTTTAATTCTGGCTAAAACTTCTTCAGTCTCAAAAGGCTTAGTAATGTAGTCAACGCCACCCACTTCAAAAGCTTTAACTTTAGCCAATGTATCATCTAAAGCACTAATAAAAATTACTGGGATTTCATAAGTTTTTGGATTAGCTTTGATTTGCGAGCAAACCTCATATCCATCCATTTCCGGCATACTGATATCTAGTAAAATCAGATCGGGGGTATTTTTTTCTATGGCCATTAAGGCAATTTTTCCACTCAAAGCTTGACTAACTTTATAGCCTTGTTTAGATAAAATTAATGACAAAATGCGTAAATTAATGGGGGTATCATCAACAATTAATATATTAATTGGATTAATTGATTCTGGTTTAGTCATGAATAAACTTTTCCAAAAAGTAGTATAATTTACTCTAATTTTGACTGCAAATTTGGTAATAACTAAAAAATCAATTTATTTAATTTTGACAAAATATCCGCCAAAGCTCGAGATAATTATCATTTAAAAACGCCAAACTATTCCAGCAGTAATTGAATAAATCACCTTCAGAGTGGCATGGTTAGCTATTATCATATACTAGCTGAGTCACCAGGTTAATTTTTTTGATAAATTCGCTGATTTGATGGCAGGAAAACAAGACTTACGCGGTGGGGGTCGCTATCCGTGGTCGAGGCAATCGATCAACCGACCACGGATAGCGGTGATGCGTAAGTCGGGCAAAAGTTAGCGCTGTTAATCGGTGCGCTCGCCCTAGAGAATTGATTTGACTTTATGGCTTAGGATTAAGCAATTTATCAAAAGCCAAGTTTATTGATTGGCCGATTTGTTTTTTGAGTCGCCACTTACTGAAACTATTCTCATACTCTTCTGAATCCATTTCATAGGTTTTCCAGGTCTTTAAAGCAAGTATTAATCCCCAAATCAGCGCAATGGTTAGACCAAAGTTGGCCGATTTAAATAAAACTAGGTTGACGAGAATTAAAAAAACGTTGACAATAAGATAGCGCACAAAGTTTTGTTTTAACCGGTTGCGTCGATATATATCAAACTCCCGACGTTCTTTAAATTCATCTTGTTTCGCAAGCCATTGTGTTTCTGCCTGCTGAAGATTTTCTGGGGAAATGCCCAGTTCATCGGCCATTTCTAGGAGTTGAGCCCTAGAAAAATCCCCATCGCTGGCTTTTTTGGCGATCGCTAGTTGGAGAATTTGCTGTACATCTTCTTGGCTGTAGTATTCTGGCATTTTGTGCTGGATGATCGACAAGGGGTTAAGAGTTCTCTCTGATCTATATTCTAATCAATCATACATCCCTACGGCGATCATGTCAGGTTTGGTCTACCACATAGCCCTAAACCAAAAAGCGTCTGTTTGACCCTTGAAGAGAGTTGGGGCTGGCCAAAAAATTTGACCCCTAGAGATGGATCATGCACATTAATATAATATTGAGAGTTTCTTTCTTGTGTTAAGATACGCTGAGTTAAAGTGAATCAGAACAAAGTTTGCTCCAGCAACACAAAATTGTCGGTTTTTTTATCTAGCTTTTTTTAGTCAAGTAATCCAAAGTTATGTCAAATCAAACATCGTCGATTAATTCCATATTCATAGAGTCTGCTATCGAGCGCTATCCTCAGTTGGTGACAATGGATATTTCTGTCCGGCAAATTATGGGGAAAATCAGCCATTTATATGCAAGCTGTCCCCTGTTTGTATCAAGCGAATCCCCAGATTTACCAGATTCACCTGGGGGCAATATTGCACCGGGCTATGTTTTAGTAGTTTCACCATCAGCCATTACAGTTCAGCCAAATCAGCTAAAAGTATCAGATGTTTTAGGGATTGTCACCGGGTCAGATATTGTCAGAGCGATCGCGCAAAAGCAACAAAAGCAAACTTTAAATGATTTGACTATTGCTGATGTAATGAACCCAAATTTTATCACCGTTAGTCAATCTGATGTTGAGAATATATTTCAGATTGCTAATCTTTGGCGGGAAAAGGGTAACGCTCCCTTATTACTGTTTGATACCAGCGATTTTTTCTTAGGAGCGCTCGCGCCTGAGCAGATATTTCAACAAATTAAATTACAGGGAAATTGGCTAAAATTAGCGTCAATCAAAAATTTATTGAATCACCATTTTACTCAAGCAAGTTTAACACATTCCCTAGAAGAAATTGCTCAGATTATGGTAATGAATCAAGCCAATTATGTGCTTTTATATGAGAATACGAATGCTCAAACAGAAGCAAGCGCCCAACCAGAGCATATCCCCATGCCCCTGGGGATTGTCACAGCCCAAGATATCGTAAATTATTGGACAATTGGCCTAGATTTATCCACTATAAAAGCGAAATCTGTCATTGCTCGCTTTTTACCAGCGCTCGACCCCGAAGCGTCTTTATGGTCGGCGCAAAAATCTATGGAAAAATGGCAAACTTCAGCCCTAGTAGTTGCTAGCGATCGCGGAGAATTTATAGGAGTAATCGAGCAAGCAAGCTGGCTAAAAACTCTAGACCCAGCGGAAATGTATCGGACTATGGTACAATTCCAAGAAAACCTAGAATCAAAAACCCAAGCATTAGAGAGACAAGCATTAGAGAGAAAAAATACAGATTTACCAGAAGAAATTATCAGAGGCAAAAATGCCGAAAACAACTTAGGAATTACTGCCAAAAAATTAGCCAGCAATGTGGCAGAATGTATTGATGAATTACAACTAGCCAATCAACAGCTAAGACAAGAGATATTGCAGCAGCAGGAAGTAATAGCGGCACTGCAAAAATCAGAAGCGCAAGCTCGCGAACAAGCACGTCAACTAGAAATTGCCCTTGAGAAGTTACAAAAAACTCAAGCCAAACTAATTCAAATGGAAAAAATGTCTGGGTTAGGTCAGCTAGTGGCCGGAATTGCCCATGAAATTAATAACCCAATTAATTTTATTTATGGCAACATCACTCACGCTAATACTTATATTACAGACATCCTTAAGTTACTGCATGTCTATCAAAAAACATATCCCAATCCTAGCGAGGAAATTGAGGAAATTATCGAAGAAGTTGAATTAGATTTTTTGATGACAGATTTGCCTAAACTCTTGCATTCTATGCAGGCTGGGGCAGAAAGAATTCGCCAGATTGTGCAATCTTTGCGGAATTTTTCTCGCCTTGATGAAGCTGCGGTCAAGGAAGTGGATATCCATGAAGGGCTGGAAAGCACCTTAATGATTTTACAACATCGGCTCAAAGGCAAATTAGGCAAACCGAGTGTTGAAGTATATAAAGACTATGGCAATTTGCCCAAGGTGGAGTGTTACCCTAGTTTGCTAAACCAGGTCTTTATGAATTTGCTAAATAATGCATTAGATGCGCTAGAAAATAAAAAACCACCTAAGTTAATTAAGATTAAAACCCGCGCTTTTACGGCTGAGAGTTGCTCGTTAGAAAACCATCTAGATCCAGAGGCAACCAAGGAGTATGTAAGAATTTCCATTATTGATAATGGTTGCGGCATGGACGAAACGGTGCAGAAGCGTCTTTTTGAGCCGTTTTTTACCACTAAACCTGTGGGAAAAGGAACAGGTTTAGGGTTATCCATTAGCTATCAGATTGTGGTGGAAAAGCACTGTGGCAGATTAGATGTGATTTCTGCTCCCGATCAAGGGACAGAGTTGATTATAGAAATTCCTGTTAAACCCGCAAATCGTACTGAACCACCGTTATTTGAGCCAGCATAATCATAATTATAATAATTATAGTTATTTCAATTAATATTGATAAAGTAGGGGCGCAATGCTTGCGCCCCCAGAGCATTTTATCAATTACAATTGAAATGACTATATGATGGAGGTGGGCAATGCCCATCCTCCAGGATTCAGGGTAAGTAATCAGGCTAAATATGCTAAATATTGATAATTTACCCTGATATTTGAATCGGAATTCCTCCTTGATTTAAGGATTCACTCAATGCGGTGAGAATTTGTACTAATTCTGCTCCTATCCAACCAGAAGAAATGGGCTGATTTTTGCTGGGTTGAGTGGGATTTGTTATCAGGTCAAGAAAGCGATCGCACACTAATCCTAAAGGTTCCCCAGGAGGTACAGCAATCACTTCAGATTTTTGACCCACCGGTTGCCACTTTTCTTGACTTCGTTCTAAAGAACCATGCTGAATCATTAAGGGGGCATTCGGTGACATTTCATCAAAAATTAAAGTGCCTTGACTGCCAACCATGCAGAGACGCCTTTGCTTGTCAGGATTACACCAGCACAGATGAATCCGGGCTTCAAATCCACTAGGATAGGTTAGGGTTGCGGTGACAAAATCCGCTAAACCTTGGGGAAATAATTTATTTTTTGATTCATTTTTTGTGGTTATTTCTTGAGGAATCTTGCTGTTAGCAGCATTCCCCGATCGCTGTAACCAAATTTTGCCCGTAGCTTGCACCTGAATCGGGGTTTCTCCTAGCCAAAAGTTGAAGATACAAATGTCGTGAATAGCTAAGTCCCAGAGGGCATCAACATCCGATCGCACCGGCCCCAGGTGAGTTCGGGCAGCATACCCATAGCGCAATTCTCCCAATGCGGCGATCGCCTCTTTGCCCCGTTGAATTGCCGGATTAAATAAATAAGTATGATCGACCATTAATTGCCGCTGTTTTTGTTCGGCTAAATGGCTAAGTTCCAGACATTCTTGCGGAGCGAGGGCTAAGGGTTTTTCTGCTAATACATGATAGCCCTGATTTAAGGCATCTTTAATTAACGAATAGTGAGTAGAAGCAGGAGTGGCGAGCGCCACCGCTTGAATTCCGGGCAGTTCTCGCACTTCTGCCCAATCTTTGGCCAAAACCACTGATGACAAATCTGAACTAAATTCTAAGCTTTCTAAGCTAAATTGCTGCTGAACCTTTGGTAATCTCGCCACGTTGCGGTCTACCATTGCCACTAATTTGGTGCGGGGATTCTGGGAAAAATGGCGCACAAAATGAACGCCCCAGCGACCCACTCCCACCACCACAATGCCGATTTTATTTGACATGAGTTAATCTGCTCAGTTTCTCAAATTTTAACTGCGGTTTCTTAATTTGGGATTGACAAATTGATGAAATCCCTCGCCTAATAAAGATAGCCCCACCACCATGAAAGTCATCGTACAACCGGGGAAAAAAGCTGTCCACCAAATGCCCGCGGGCAGTGCTTCTAATGCCTGGCGTAAATCGTGACCCCATTCAGGAACTTCTTCGGGAACACCTAATCCTAAAAACCCTAAACCACCGAGGACTAAAATTGCATCGGCAGCATTCAGGGTAAATAATACCGGAACACTTTGAATCACATTGGGAAATAGATAGCGGGACAATACTGTCCAAGAATTAGCCCCCATTGCTTGAGCAGCTTCAATAAATAGTTCGGTTTTTACGCTTACCGTGTGATTTCTGACGACGCGATAGTATTGGGGAATATAGGAAATACTTAAGGCGATCGCCGCGTTTAAAACCCCTTTACCTACCACAAATGCCAGGGTAATTGACAACAATAACCCTGGCAGAGTGTAAATGGTATCCATAATAAACAATAAAATGCGATCGGCGCGACCACCAAGATAACCACTCAGCATCCCCAAAGGCACCCCAATTAACATACTGAAAGCCGTGGCTAAAATCACCACTTGCCATGCCACTCTACTCGCCATTAAAGTGCGGGAAAACACATCATAGCCCAGGCGATTTGTGCCAAATAAATAATCAAATGAGGGGGGCTGATGAATGGGATTATTCAAAAATTCTGTCGGGTCTTGCAACCATCCCCAAGATTGAAATAACGGGGAAAATAACGCAATCATTATAAAGAATAGGGTAATGATTAACCCCACCCACATAAACAGGAAATCTAGGCTAGGGCGGTTCGTTTGAGCTAGAAAAATTTTGGGCAGTTTTAGTTTAGTTAAATTCATTGAGCAACCAGCAAAGAGCAACCAGCAAAATAACCAGCAAAATTCTTTGGTGATTATAGCTTACCCTATTCAGGGATTAAATAGGTTATTGTTTGTGATTGGTTATTGTGGTTGGTTATTGTGATTGGTTATTCTGCTTTTCAATAGCAAATAACCAATCACCAATCGCCAATATATCGCCCAGATAATTTCGGTTGTAAGATTTGTTTGCCAGGCTACTTGACCACAAGAATTACGTCAGAGAGAGCCGTAAGAGAGAGCCGTAAATGTCTGTGGTTTGCTTTTATATTTGAAAGCAATTTGCCAGAAATTTTCAAATCAGAAAGTTTTTATCGGCTATGATAACTACCCCGATATACCCCGATATCCAGATGATTGCTAACTGTATCGGCAAGGCAACTTAATCGTAAACTCTGTGCCTACCCCTTCAACGGAACTAAAAGTTAACTCTCCTCGGTGACTTTTGGTAATAATTTGATAGCTGGTTGATAGTCCTAAACCGGTGGCTTGACCTATAGGTTTTGTTGTAAAAAAGGGATTAAAAATATGCTTTTGCACTTCTTCACTCATGCCGATCCCATTGTCCTTAATTGAAACAGAGACCCACCGATAATCATCAATAGCTGTAGTAATAGTAATTATGCCACAATAATACTCAGGATTCATCTCAAATCTTTGTCGTTCTTCTATGGCTTGAATTGCATTGATTAATAGATTCATAAATACCTGGTTTAATAGCCCAATATAGCATTCTACTCGGGGTATATTTCCATATTTTTTAATCACTTGAATTTCATAAAATCCCCCAACACCAATCAAGCGATTGTGTAAAAGTATCAGGGTACTGTCAATATTTTCGTGCAAATCTACCTCTTTTAAATCTGCCTCATCTAGGCGGGAAAAAGTTCGCAGAGATTTGACAATATCCCGAATCCGAGCCGCGCCATTTTTCATTGAATCGATGATTTTGGGGAAATCTTCGGCAATGAAATTAAGCTCAATTTCTTCGGTGAAATCAGTAATTTCTGCCGGTGGATTGGGATAGTAAACTTGGTAAAGCTGAATCAGTTCTAGCAAACTGTGGGCATATTCCCATGTGGGGGTTAAGTTACCATAAATAAAGCTTACGGGGTTGTTAATTTCATGGGCAATTCCCGCCACTAATTGCCCCAAGCTGGACATTTTTTCCGCTTGGACTAGCTGCATTTGCGTTTCTTGTAATTCTTGATAGGCGCGTTGCAGTTTTTCATTTTGCGCCTGGTATTCTTGAAGCAGGGCTTGCAGTCGGGCTTCGGCGACTCGGCGATCGCTAATATCCCGAACTATGCAAAGAATCTGATCGGATCCACATTCCGTAAGCCGCGCTTCATAGCTATGCTGTCCATCGGGCATAAGTAAATCATATTCAATCTTTTGAACTTCTCCCGTTTTTAGGGTTGCCTCGATCGCCTTATTAATGAGGTCAGCCAGAAAACCGGGCAACACCTCATGGACACTTTTGCCCAAAAACTCCTCTGGTGGCATCAGCGGTGCCATCAACTTCGAGGGTTTATAGCCCACAAGAACCCCTTGGCGATTGTAGCGCAACATCATATCGGGAATGGCTTCGAGCAGAGCGCGAGTTTGGGCTTCACTGTCCCGTAAAGCCTGTTCTGCCCTCAGTCGTTCGGTGATATCCGTCACCACCGACCAAACATATTGTTGTCCGTCAGCCCCGTTAAACCGCACTGACACCACTTCCACTGAGATGCGATCGCCGTTTTTGCGGATGTATTCTTTTTGGTAAGGACCATATTGCCCAGTGTTTTGGAGAGCGGCTAACTTTTCCGCCTCTAATTCTGTATAGGTTCTGGGGGTTAAATCCCAATAGTCTAACTTTGTTAACTCCGCGGAACTGTAGCCCGTGATGTTTTCAAAAGCGGGGTTGGCTTCGATGTAATTGCGCTGCATATCGTGCAGGACAATACCTAAAGGGCAGAATTTAAACAGCGCTCGCAGTTTCTCTTCATTCGCTCGCAGGGTCGCCTCGGATTTCTTGCGATCGGTAATGTCCCTGGCAACAGCATAAACTAACCCGCCCCAAGGATTCGCCTGCCATTCAAAATAATGATAACTGCCATCTTTCGCTCGATAGCGGTTGACAAATTTCAGCACTTCACTGCCACGCTCTAAATCTGACATCTTCGCCAGAGTAGGGGCAACATCATCAGGGTGGACAAGTTCTAAAAGAAGCCGACCTGTCAATTCTTTAGCAGTGTAACCCAAAGTACTTTCCCAAGCCTGGTTCACGCGACGAAAACGACCTTCGATATCAGTAATGCAGAGTAAATCCAGGGAAATGCTAAAAAATTGCTCCAGTTCTAACTCCGCCGTCTTGCGATCGGTGATATCCATCTCGGTGCCAAATATCCCCACCACTTCACCATCTTTGAACTCAGGTTCAAGGCGGGCATTCACATAGCGCATTCTCCCATTGGGACGAAAGATCCGGTAGTCAAAATTCTGAGGCACCCCTTGTTCCGCTTCTGCCAACCTCTGCTGCAAAATGGCGCGATCTTCCGGGTGCAATTTCTCCAGATATTCTGAAAAACTAAGTTCTCCTTGGTCTGGATTTAAACCAAAAATGCGGAAAACCTGTTCAGACCAAGTAATTTTTCGGGTTGCCACATCAAAGTAGGTGTTACCCAACTGGGCGACTTCCTGAGTTTTTTGCAATTGCTTGATTAGTTCCATTCGGGTTAATTCCGCCGCTTTACGCTCAGAAATATCGTAATGGATGCCGATAAACCTGACCGGGTTGCCCTGTTTATCCCGTTCAATAATTTGCCCTAGGTCTAAGATCCATTTATACGACCCATCTTTGTACCGCATCCGATATTCGCTCTGGTAAAAGGGCGTTATTCCTTGGATGTGGGCGGAAATCTTGGCATAAGCCTCTGGGAGATCCTCTGGATGTACCAGATTTTCCCAGGCTGGTAGGGAATCTTCAATTTCATCTTCTTCGTAGCCCAGTATGGCTTTCCACTGCTTGCTAAACGCCACCTCGTTGGTTTGCGGGTTCCAATCCCAAGTGCCGATATTCGCCGCCTCCAGGGCTAGTTGTAACCGAACATGATTTTCCCACAGGGTTTGCTCTGCCGCTTTTTGGGCGGTAATATCTCGGATATAGCCATACCAGGTAGTGCTACCATCGGGCTCTCGCTGGGGTGTAGAGTGACCGACCACCCACAACAACCGGCCATTGGGATGACAGACTCGATGTTCGCAACGCCACGGAGTAAGCTGCTGTATTGAATCCTGAATCGACTGGTTGACCAAGGCGAGGTCGTCTGGATGGACAGCCGCAAAAAGAGGAGTAGCATCCTGTCGCACTGCTTCCGGTGAGACGCCATAAATATCTCGTAACCCTTCGCTGGCATAAGGGAAAAAACAGCGACCATCAGGACACATAGTAAACTGATAGATTACCCCAGGGATATGCCGAGCAATTTGTTGCAGGCGATACCTTTCCTCATCGGTTTTTCGGATCGCTTCCAGACTGTCTGGGTGGGACGGGGGTGGGACAGCGGTGGTTTGTGCCAGGAGATTTTCCAAAACTTGCACCCGGGCTTCTGCCCGTTTGCGGGCGGTGACATCCCGCCAGGTTAATAGGTGATAACCGGATATGACTCTAGCTTTTGCGGTGTATTCGACTTCATAGATTTCCCCATCCGGTCGAATTAGCTGAAACTCGCCCCGATCTTCGCCCCGGTTCAGAAATTCTGGCCAAGTGTTTTCAAAATCAAACCCGCGACAGGGAAAATCTCGCACATGACGACCGACCACCTCAGAACGAGACAATCCAAATAACTCACAGGCGGCGGAGTTGACATCAAGGCAATTCCCCTGAGTGTCGGCGATCGCCCACGCATCGAAAGCAGCATTAAAGAAGGTTTCAAAGATCTGGGGATCTTGGAGGAACGACAGAGAAATATGACGATCAAACACAGCTTTATTCTAATCTTATTTTAACCAGTTAATTTGAATAAATTTGCAAGTCAGAGACTCAATTGAATTGGGTGGGGAAAATAGGCTAAGTAATCAAGTATTATAGAGTCTTAACCAAGCCGTTGCCATTGGGTCAGGCAAAAATTGGTCTCTTCCGCCGGATTCAGATTCTGCTGCGAGTGCCGATAGTTTGTCCTCTGGGAGCCACGGACGCTCGCGAAATATTGATTCTTCTCCTCCAACCATCGACCGCAGCTTTTGTCACAACAAAATCAAAGAATCAAAGATTAAATAACTCTGGCCTTCGGATTGCTCCCCTCAACCCCTCCTCCTAAGACGGGCTTTAAAGTGCTTTCCCAAAAACGGCTCGATTTCCCCAACCCTCCGATAAGGCGGCCAATCGGCTTTTTAACATAATAGCAAAAAGTCTATTGCTTTTCGGCATTAGCTTCATATCCTGAAGTCCCCTTGATTGTTAAGTTTTGTTAAAAAAATCAGAGGACTTATCAGGGGCGATCGCTACCCCATTAAAATTGAATTATCGGTAAACAATTCTGCCAAGTAAATATGGCTAATTGAGCCAAGAATATAAAAAAATATAAATAATTTTATGCTGAAATCAAATAATTATATAACTAATTTTTTATCTGCTTGATTAAGCCAACTACTGATAAGATAATTATTAATTAAATTCCCTAAAAATATCCAACCAACTATTTGATTTATAACAATGACCGAAGAAACCTTATTTTGCTGGGAAAATATCCGGCTGAAACCAGGGACTTTATGGCCGAAAATTCAATCTCAAACCAACTACGCCATCAGTTGTGGTGCTTTGCAATCAATTCCCACCGAATGCCAGATAGTCAATCAAGATGGCATTGATTGGAGCGTGCGCATTTCAGCCAACCTGGTTCGCAAAGATATCGCCAAGAAAGAACAAGAGAAAAAAAAGCAGGAATCGGGCAAAGAGTTTAACCCATTTCTGCCTTATGAACAGGATTTATTTGTCTGTGATATTTCGCCCACCCACTTATGTTTATTGAATAAATTTAATGTGGTTGACCATCATCTGCTGATTGTCACGCGAGAGTTTGAAGACCAGGAAAATTGGTTAACTTGGGCAGATTTTGTGGCAATGTGGGCCTGTTTAGCGGAATTTGATGGACTGGTATTTTATAACGGCGGCAAAGTCGCTGGAGCAAGCCAAAAACATAAGCATTTACAACTCGTCCCATTGCCCCTAGGGACAGGCAGAGGCAAAATTCCCCTGGAACCCCTATTGCCACCAGGCAATAGTCCAGGATCCGTACTGCGAATCGCGGATTTACCCTTTGTCAATGGGTTCGCCCGCATGGATCCTAACTGGGTCAATTCCCCCGTAGATGCCGCAGCCCCCACCCTGGAATGCTATCGCAGCTTATTATCCGCAGTGGGCTTACTCACCGCAGAAAATCAGCAAAGTCAGCAGCAGTCTGGGCCTTACAATTTACTAGCAACCAGGGAATGGATGCTGATTGTGCCGCGATCGCAGGAAGAATTCCACGGCATCTCCATCAACTCCTTGGGCTTTGCGGGCGCCCTCCTGGTACGCAACGCCGAACAAATGCAACTCCTCAAAGAAACCGGCCCAATGGCTGTCTTAAAAAATGTCGCCGTCTCTATCTAAAGGCCGATCGGGGGCTTTTGGGGTGTTAATTGCTAGGTTAATAACTAGCAATTAAAAATTGTCAGTTATTCACCTAGCATAAAACTTCAATTATAAATTAGCAACTAGCAATATATGAGAATTTTTGTGAACTTTTGTTAAAGCGACCAGCTTAAAAAGCTACATGACTATATAGTAATTAAAAGCTTAATCAGGTTTACGGTAAGTGTTTTTATTTATAACCTTTGGTTGTCTAGAAACCGAGTTTCTGACCCAAGCACACCCCAAGCACACTATTAGAAACCATACCAGGCAAATAATAGCCTAGTAAACAAATAAAGATACCCTAAAAACACTAGAAACTACCGCAATAACGACCATGAAATTATTAACCCAAGACGTAAAATTTGACCACGATTTGATTGTTAAATACGCTCATCCCACCGCCCGTTATACTAGCTATCCCACCGCCTATGAAGCACTATGGAATAAAATTCATCAATATTTTACTTTTGAAGAAAATGCCGAGATTTCCATAGAAGTTAACCCCCGCTATGTCGATCGCAATTATATTTTACTCTGGCGGGAATTAGGCTTTAATCGGATTAGCTTTGGCATCCAAGATTTTAATCCTCAAGTCCAAGCGGCAGTGAATCGAGTTCAGCCAGAAGAATTGCTATTTAATGTGATGGGTTGGATTCGGGAAGCCGGTTTTGAAAGTGCCAATGTGGATTTAATCTATGGTTTGCCATTCCAAAATCTGAGTACCTTCACGGAAACTATTGAAAAAACCATTAAACTCGATCCAGAACGGGTGGCGGTGTTTAACTTTGCCTATTTGCCCAGCATGAAACCCGTGCAAAAAAATATTGCGGAAAAAGACTTGCCGCCAGCTGAGGAAAAACTGGCAATTTTACAAATGGCGAGCGAAAAATTAACCACCAATGGTTATGTATTTATTGGCATGGATCACTTTGCCAAACCGAATAATGAATTAGCGCTCGCCCAACGAGAAGGCAAACTGCATCGCAACTTCCAAGGCTACACCACCTTACCGGATGCAGACTTATTTGGCTTTGGCATTACTTCTATTAGTACGCTGGATGATGTTTACTGCCAAAATCACAAACGCCTCAAAGACTATTACCAAGCCATTGATGCGGGAAATTTGCCGGTAGAAAAAGCGGTTTTCCTGGATGCTGATGATATATTGCGACGAGAAGTAATTATGGAACTGATGTGTCAGTTCAACTTGTCCAAACGTCAGATCGAAGCCAAATATATGATCGATTTCGAGCGATATTTTGCTTGGGAACAAGAGCATTTGCAAGCCCTAGAAAAAGATGGCTTAGTGCAAGTGGATTCCGAACAAATTCAAGTGACCCCAGTAGGACGGTTACTAATCCGCAACATTGCCACAGTTTTTGATGCTTATAGCCGCAAAAATCGCGAAAGTAATGTGAAAATTCTTTCCCGTTCAATTTAGGAAACTAACCGCAAAAGACACAAAACAGCATTTGTGTCTTTCGTAGGTTTAAATATGTATTAAATGGGTATTTAAATGTGTATTTAAATATGGGTTTAAATGTGTGTTTAAAAAGGTTGGTTATCCTCAATTATTTTATCCCCGATTTCTTGATAAGCATCGTCACAGATTTCTGCATAAGGACAACTGCGACAATTACTGGGCCACGCATGAGATCGATAATTTGCCTGTAAAATTTCTTGCACAATCTTTTTCACCTCTTCACCAACAGCTTGGAAATAGTCACGGGGATAAGTGTAAAGCGAGGGTTTTCTTAAGTAAGCAATATAAGCTTGGGGGCGTTCCATTGCGGTGGCATAAACCCATAATTGGCAGCGGTGATGATGCGGTTCGATGATTTGGTCTGTTTTATAATCTAAGACAAAATCATCCCCTAATAAATCAATCACCCCATTAAAAGTGATGCTATCTATTTTTAAACTAATCTTGGTTTCTTTGGTGGTATTTTCTTGGCGATAGGGGGCATAGTCTGGGTATTCATCCCAAGCTTGTACCAGGGATAATATCTCTTGAATTTGCTCCGGGGATAAGCTAGAGTCAAACCGCGATAAAGTTTCCCGGTTTCTGATGTTATTTTCTAAGGCTTTATGGACTAAAATCCCAATTTTTTGGGCGATCGCCATGCCTTCTCCTGTCCCTGGGTGTCCATCAATATAGCGAAACTTAAACCTTCGAGGACAGCGAATATATTCACTCAAAGCTGTCACCGGCAACTCAAATAAACCCGAACCCACAAAACCGATAATTTCTGGACGATCTCCCTCTGGTAAAGGGGGTAATGGCGGTTCCGGGACGAATAAATCTTCGGCGGTTAAAGGAATTTTTGCTACAGAAATCTTCGCCGCATTCAGTCCTGGACGCAACAAATCTAACAAACCGCCTTTATCACTAGCTGCGGTTAAAATTAGGCGATCGCGACTTCGGGTAAAAGCCACATAAAGTAACCGCAACGCTTCCGCATTTTCTCGTTCTCTCTGTAAATTTTCCAGCCAAACATAGAGAACTGGTTTTTGTTTTTCCCCCTCCTCATTCGACAAAGAAACTGCCACACCCCAAGCGGGGTCAAAATACACCGATGGCGCATAATTGGGCTTACCTCTGGTTAAATCCGGCACTACTACCACCGGCCATTCTAAACCTTTAGCGGCGTGAATTGTCATTAAGGCAATGGCATTTTCCGCTGCCAAAGGTAGTCGGGGAATTTTCACATCTGCGGCGGCGATTTGTCGCAACCGTCGCACTACATTGAATACATCATTATTTCCCGTTTCTAATTGTCGCACAAGTTCCATAAATCCTCGCCAGTCTGCTTCCCGACGGGCTGCCCCTGGGAGGTTATTAATTACTGCTGTATATCCGGTTAAACGGTCAGCAATTTGCAGTAAACGGGTGGGCGGTTCTACGGTGCGATCGCCTAAAAGTTGCTTTAATATTTTTACGGCCAGTAAAACCAGTTTCTGTTGTTCCATCTCCAAGAAACCGGGTTTCGGTTCCATTTGAATTTTCTCCCACCAAGGAAGTTCTTTGGCTGCTTTGGTTTCCAGAGAATTAATAATCATAAATAAGGTGCGATCGCTAATAGCAAAAAGTGGACTCCGTAGCACCGCCACCAAAGCAATATCATCCGTAGGATCCGCCAAAAATCTTAATAAAGCCCAAGCATCTTTAGCTTCTCTAGTATCTAACAAATTGCCGCCCCCGGACAACACCACGGGAATGCCCTCACTTGCCAAAATTTCCCCATATAATTCTAATGAGTCCCAAGTACGAGCAAGAATCGCCACATCTTCCGGTTTCACCGGACGCAAAACACCAGTTTTTTTATCGTAAACAGGCACTTTTTGCTCTAACATTTGTTTCAGCGATCGGGCAATATGCAGACCTTCTGCTTGACGGCAACGGTTAATATCATTTACCTCTCCAGCGGCAACCGCATAAGCCTCTAAATAAGTATTAAAAGTATTAATATCAGCATTAACGTCGGGGGCTTCTGTGCGAAACGCCGTTAAATTTTGATGCAAATTGCCTAATAAAGGCGCAAAGATTTGATTAATCTGATGAATCAATCTTTCATGGGTGCGAAAACTGATAGAAAGTTCAATAATTTCTCCACCTTTTCCTTGTTTATCTGAATCAGGCTTCAAGCGCTCGCACCAGCTTTGAAACACCGCCACATCAGCCCGTCGAAACCCATAAATTGACTGTTTAGCATCGCCCACAATAGTCAACTTTGCCTGAGAAGTCAGCAATTCTAAAAATTCTCCTTGAACGGGGTTAGTATCTTGGAATTCATCCACTAAAAAAGCCTGCCACCTTTGCCTATAATACTCTGTAACTTCGGGATGGCTTAGGGCTTTTAGGGCATAGACTTCTAAGTCCGCAAAATCTAATAACCGGGCTTTTCGTTTAGCCGCTGCTAAAAACTCCCGCACTTGGATAAATGCCTGTTTAAGTATGGGCAAGATAGCGGCTAATTTCTGGTCAGATTCGCCGACTTCTAGACTAATCCTGCCTCGCTTTAGTTCTTTATCTGCCAATTTTTTTAGACTAGCGATCGCCTCTTTAACTTCCGTAAATCCCCCATCAGGCCATTTTTTCTTACTGCCTCCCTGCAAATTAATCTTGGTTAAGTTCTCTAAAGCCGCTTGTGGATTAGAATTTTCTTCTAAACTACTCACTGCCTGAAGCGCAGTTTTCCGGGCTAGTTCTATGCGATCGCCGTCTATACCTACAAACTGATGTAAAATTTCTGTCGCCAATTGCCATTGGGGATTGCCCAACAATTCACTGAGGGCAGATTGCTGCATTTGGGCAATTAAAATATCTGGATTAATTGCCCGATTAAAAGCTCGTTCAGCCGCGATTGGATCGGCAATTAACTTGGGTAGAATATCCGCTAATTGACTATAAGTAATATCTTGATAAATAGCGTCGGGTAACTCTGCCAAAGCCAAAGTTAACTGTTCATTTACCCAAATTGTCCCCTCCAACTCATCCAAGACTGTAAAATCAGCGGGAACCCCGGCTGCTTCCGGGTGTTCCTGACAAATTCGGGTGGCTAAAGAGTGGAGGGTACTAATTTGAGCAGCCTCCAACTCAGCTAACAAGTCAAAGCGTTCGGGAAGCTTCTGAGAAACCGTCGCCCGAATGCGCGATCGCAGTTCTGCTGCTGCCTTATCTGTAAACGTACAAGCCACAATTTCTAAAGGGGAAAAACCGTCAACAGTCAGATGATAGAAATAACGTTCTGCCAGCATATAAGTTTTCCCTGTACCCGCACCGGCAATCACCCCTACACTACCGGAAGAATAGGCGGCTTTTTCTTGTTCAGAAGTCAAAGTCATAAGTCATCAAAAATTCAAAAATAATTTAACCAAATCAGCAGAACCGATTTTCTAACACTCTATTAGCCAATCCGGTAATCCAGGAATTATCAGTCATTTTTTAATTTTTCATCACCAAATTAGTCAAGTCAATTTTTGGCAAAAATTTGTTGGTTATTTTTCTGGTATATGATATATTATCATAGTATATTAGCTGATGAAAAAATCAAAACAACCACAATAACCACATCAATGACCATCAATGACAAATTTAACTTTGGGCAAATAACTTTGGGCAAATAACTTTGGGCAAATAACTTTGGGCAAATAACTTTGGGCAAATAACTTTGGGCAAAACTGGGAGAAAAGTTAAAATCTGACCCGCCACTCCCGTAGCGTTTTCGAGTAAATCCTGATTGGTTTAATAATTGTTCTAGAATATCTAGATATTCTAGATATTCTAGATATTTAGATAATTCTAGGGGGTACATTGCCTTGGTCGAAAATATGTAGAACATATCCAATATTGCCCGAGCGGGAGGCGTAAAATACCCTCAGCGTTTCCACAGTGGGGCGGCTGCCAGGTGCCCTCCGACTACCCTGGGGTATTTCCTTAATCTTGACTGCACTTGTGGATTATATCCGGCTTTTGTCCAAAGAAATAAAATCTGGTGGGATAGAATTAGCAGGGGCAATTCAGCCTGAACATGAGGAGTACGGTGGGCATTTCCATCGGACAAAGGCGATCGATGGCATCGCGTCTGAGTGCGGCTTCCAGAAAACTTGCCTAAAACCGATTGGTTCACGGGAAACAACTAAATGTGAATAACTAAAACTAAATGCGCGGTCTACCGTCGATCGATGGTGTAATAGTCATAATCCTGGTGTGGGAATAAATTATCCTATTGTCCACCAAGAAAAGGATTATCGTAGGGGCGATCACTTGCCTGACCCTACGGGAGAACCGGATTTGCCCTGAAAACGATGCTGATCTTTACCTGATAGATTGCCCAAACCCAAAGATTCGTGAGTTAATAGTTAATTGTATGATGAATAACTCAATTCCAGAGCTAGAAAATATTATTACTCAGTTGAAAAGCCTACAACGACGTAACAAAGCCAAAATGCTGGTGGTAGATGACGAACCAGATAACCTGGATCTACTCTACCGCACTTTCCGACGGGACTACCAGGTACTCAAAGCCGAAAGTGGCACCCGCGCTTTAGAACTATTGCGCCAAGAGGGTGAAGTCGCCGTAATTATTTCTGACCAAAGAATGCCGGAAATGAAAGGGACGGAGTTCTTGAGTAGAACGGTGCCTGATTTTCCCAATACCGTGAGGATTATTCTGACTGGGTTTACGGATATTGAAGACCTGGTAGATGCGATTAACTCCGGTCAGGTTTATAAATATATTACGAAACCGTGGGATCCGAATGAACTAAAAACGGTGGTGCATCGAGCCGCAGAAACTTATAAAGTGCTTAAAGATCGCACAGAAGAACTGCGGCGGGCTGAGGCACAAACTAGACTCCTATCAATTATTTTGAATTTATCTCAAGAGGCGAATTCTTTAGAAGAGTGCTTAAAACCGATCGCCGTAGCTTTTGGGGAAAATTTTGCCGCCGACGTTTGCATCTTGCAACTGGTGGAAAATAATCATTTAGTCCCCAATCCAGGGGTTTTCTCTACCATGGGTAATGAGGAAAACTGGTTAGAACATGACCCGTTAACTGTCGCAGCGATCGCCACCAAAACCTTACAAGGATCCGTTAATGTAGAAAAAGATAGCAACCTTGCGGCACACGAACATTACCAAAAGTCGGGAACTCAAGCCCATTTAGTCATGCCAATTACTTACCGGAATGACCTTCTAGCAGTTTTGTCCCTTCAGTGGAAGCAACCCTTTACCCTGCGAGAAGATGAAGTTTCTACCATCCATTTGTGCGCCAGACAAGTGGGTGTCACCCTGACCTGTGTCCGCTATCATCCTTAAGTCCGATCTGATGGATTGTCTACAATTTTTCTGCCCCCCTGAATTATTCTTACTTTACAAATGTCTACTGTTTCCAAACGTCCTCTATCCTTATCCAATCAAATGGTTCCTTCTGCCAGCGACATTCAACAGATATTTAATCGCATCGCCCCAGTTTACGATCAATTTAATGACTGGCTGAGTCTAGGTCAGCATCGGATTTGGAAACGGATGACCATTGCCTGGAGTGAAGTCAGTCCCGGAGATACTTGCTTGGATCTATGCTGTGGCAGCGGGGATTTAACTCTGCTTCTCGCGGCAGAAGTAGGAAAAACAGGTCAAGTTTTTGGGGTAGACTTTTCTGTAGAATTGCTGAACCAAGCGAGGCAACGTCCGGGAAAACAAGAGGTGATTAGATGGGTAGAAGGAGATGCCCTGGATTTACCTTTTCCTGACGAATATTTTGACTGTGCCACCATTGGTTATGGTTTACGCAATGTTAAAGACATTCCCCGTTGTTTAGGCGAATTGCATCGCGTGCTTAAACCCGGTGCCAAAGCGGCGATTTTGGACTTTCATCGCCCCAGTAATGCGATCGCTCGTCAGTTTCAGCAGTGGTATTTAGATCATATTGTCGTACCATTGGCTAAAGCCAACGGATTATATAATGAATATGCTTACATTTTTCCCAGTATCAATCGATTTCCCATTGGCAAAGAGCAAGTTGACTTAGCGCGAATGGCTGGATTTGCTGCCGCCACTCATTATCCCATTGCCCAAGGCATGATGGGAGTATTAGTTGTAACTAAAGGTTAATAACTAAAGGTTAATCTTTATTGGTTCTATTGGTCTATTCTTTAACATTTTTTGAAAAAAATTTACCACAGAAAAGAGACACAGAAAACACTAGGAAATATCCTTTTCTGCGTTTTTTATCTCTGTCTCTGTGGTTTTTATCCTCTTGAGAAATTATTGTAAAATCATTTGCCCTCGATTGCCTAAAATCATTTGCCCTCGCTCGCCGATGAATTTATCTAACTTATTTATTTATGTTGGCCCGCCTATTGCCGGTGGTATTATTGGCTATTTCACCAATGATGTCGCCATTAAAATGTTATTTCGCCCCTATCGAGCGATTTACATTGGTAAGCGTCAGTTGCCGTTTACCCCCGGATTAATTCCCCGAAATCAAGAACGTTTGGCTAAACGAATTTCTGACACCATTATGGGTTCTTTGTTAACCCCGGAAGAGTTGCAAAATTTGGCCAGAAGGTTGCTGCAAACCGAACGGATGGAGGGGGCAATTAACTGGCTATTGCGAACGGCAATGGCTCAGATTAAGTCTGATACAGAAGCAAAAACCGCGCAAATTTTGGCGGGAATTCTCCATGATTTTATCGGCCAATCTTTGCCCAGAATGTTAAAAGTGTTAGCCAAAGATGAAAGCTTTTTACAAGAACAAATCGAGCAAATTTTTGACCAAGTTTTATTAGAAATTCAATTAAATCGCGCCCAAGCCCATCAACTAGCTAATTGGCTGTTAGATGTGGTATTGCCCCCAGATGTAATTCGACAAGTGTTGGTCGATTTCTTAACCGATCGCAATATTCATACCATTGACGAAGGATTTCGGGAACAAAGTAGTGGCACTTATTGGGTTGTTGCCAACCTGATTGGGTTACGCAGTATCTTGACGCGGTTGCGGACATTTTGTTTAGACGAAAAAGAAAAGTCAAATGAGCGAATTCGGGATTTAATTGCTGCCCTGGAACTGCGCGATCGCATCGAAGAGTGGTTTCAAACCCTTTCCCTGCAAAATCTGCCCTTATCCACCGTCAAACAACTGCGAAAAACCATCCGCGATAGTGTCCGCAACTACCTGCAAACCAGCGGCAGCGACTTATTATCAGGTCTAAGTAGCTCAATTGATTGGCAAAAAGTATCTACCTTAATCTTAACTCGCTTACAAAAATCTGCCGTAGTCAGTAAATCCCTGGGATTAGTCAGTCACGAACTAGCCCTAATTTTAGAAAGATATCTAGAACGGGACTTAGAAAATTTAGTGGCTAAAGCCATCCCCATTTTAAACATCGATCAAGTAATTATTAATCGGGTCAAAGCCACCTCTCCCGAAAATTTAGAAAATGCCATCAATGGCATTGTCAAAAGTGAATTACAGGCGATCGTCAATCTTGGCGGAGTCCTAGGTGTAATTGTCGGTTGCGTGCAAACCATAATTCTCCTTTGGCAATAATAATTTGTTGTTTGTTGTTTGTTATTCATAAATCGTGCCATCGGGCATAATGGCACCACTCAGGTTAATTTTTTCTAAATGAACCCCTTGAAGAATTGCTCCATACAGGTTCGCACCGCTCAAATTGGCTAATTTTTTTTCGGCCATGTTTTCGGTGGTTTCGGTGGTTTTGTCACCACTCAATTGCCGATGATGTCCAATCCTGGGCAATTGTAAGCGATCGCCCACTAACAACAAAGTAAATGTACCAATTTGAATCGTCGAACCATCGGTTAAAACCACAGGTTCTTTCACTCTTTGCCGATTAACAAATACCCCATTGGTACTATTTTGATCCTGTAAAATATAACGCCCTTGATCGTCCGTTTCAATAATCGCATGACGCCGAGAAACCATCGGCGAAATAAAACGCAAATCCGCATTCTGATGACGCCCCAGGAGGACAATTTTTTTATCCTTTAAAGAAATTGAATGCGGGATGACTAATTCCGTGGCCATTTGGCCATGAAATTCGGGTAACTTTGAATTATGGCCTTGTCCCGGAGTGCCGATAATTTCCGTTAACTTAGCATCAGTGAGATTCGCCTGATTCAAATTCGCCTCACTCCAATTCGCCAGACTAAAATGAACTCTGGTCAAATTCGCCCCACTCAGGTCGGCACGAGTCATATTTGTCGAGTACAAATCCGCTCCAGTGAGATTGGCTTTGCTCAGATTCGCCTCACTTAATTTCGCTCCTCTGAGGTCGGCTTCAACTAAACTAGCTCCCACCATTTTGCTAGAAAATAATTGGGCATTGACTAATTCTACATGCTCTAAATTAGCCTCGGTTAAATCAGCATTATAAAGTTGGGCTTCACTCATTTTTGCCCTAGTCAGATCCGCTTCCCTGAGATTAACTCCAGCCAGATTAGCGAATTCTAATTTGGCATCTTTTAAATGGGATTTGCTTAAATCCGCCCCAGTTAAGTTAGCTCTAATTAAGTCAGCCCCAATTAAGTGCGCCCCATTTAAATCAGCACAGTATAAGTAAGCCCGAAATAAGTACGCCCGAAATAAGTCCGCTCGTCTCAGATCCGCATAGCTTAAGTCAGCGGAACTTAGATAAGCACCAAAGAGTTTACTATCTCGTAAGTCCGCATGACTCAGGGAGGCTTTTTGCAAATTGGCGCTACTCAGGTTGGCTAATTTTAAATTGGCTCGATTAAGTCTGGCACTATTGAGTCTGGCATCATATAAATCCGCATCACTGAGATCAGCCCCGGTAAAGTTACTGCTGCGGAGTTCTGTTTCACTTAAGTTAGATCCACTGAGGTTCGCCCCACTGAGGTCAGCACCGCTGAGGTCAACACCACTTAAATCAACTCCCTTCAAGTTAGCCCCTTTGAGATCGATCCCACAAAAATCTCTTTCTCCGGCGGCGTATGCTTTTAACAGTTCTTGAGCATCCATTCAAAAAAACCGCTCTCTAAAACTTACTCAAACTTAATCATAAGACGTTTAGTTCCCAGCTTGGATCTTGCAAGACCCTTCCATCACGCTTGCTTACACAGCTGAACTACCCGCGTCTTCCAAATTAATTGCCGCATTTAAGTCACGAGCAGAGTGAGATGTGACAGTTCGGACAGTCATACTGTCTTTGATCCAGTGGCATTTTTTGTCGGTATCCGCCTGTTCGGGTGGCTTCGGCTACCATAAAGACTAGCAGAAAACAACGGAGATGGTGAACTCCGCGATTTTTGCGGCTTCGCTCACCATAAATTTACTCATAGCCTTATGATAGCGTAAAAAATGAGCAAGTTTAAGAAAAAGTAGAAATTTAAACCCTGTTTTCCACCCCGTTTTTCACCGGCTTTTTTTAGTGTACGAGTAGAATAAAGCGCAATATCTTGAGATAAGATGGCGATTTTCATAAAATTATTGGTTAAGCGTGTTTTTTTGGGTGGGAGAAAGATTGCTACTCAATAAGTATGATTTTCCCGGATCCACCAAAAAGCGATCGCGTACTGACGTCCCCCAGAATTGCGGACTTCTCGTTCCTCTAAAACTTCCGCTTCACTGGCGACAGTGGTGTGACTATCCCGCTGATACGGATGCACTTTAAAGCGCACCTTATCCTTACCTTTCGCAAAGAAAGTCTGAAGAGCGAAAGCATGAATCGCCAGAGAAGAGAGGAAAAAGAAGAGGGAGGCATAGAATTTTCCGAAATCCTCTTTACTCTCTCCTCTTTCCTCAGTGTGGACTTTTGCCCACCCTAAAATACAAATACTAACCAACCAGCGATCGCATAACCACCTTCAAACCCAGGAGAAAATCCGGGATTATTCCGGTAACTTATACTGACTCACAATTCGCTTGGCGAACTCTGGCACATGATCCGCTAATTTTTCTGGATGATTCCGTTTCACATAAAGATAATTGCGGGTAAAGTGAGAATCAATGGAAAACCGGGCATATTCTAAACCTTTCGGGCCAATTCTTTCGATCGCCACCCCCATAAGTTTCGCCGCCCACATGGGTAAAGTCACCGCCCGATCGTAAGCGGGAATACTTTGTTGTACGGCGGGTTTGCGGTTGCCTTGGGACATCACCGGCTGAGTATCCAGTTGATCTTGCACCAAATCCAACATTTCTTGGCCAATTTGGTTGCGAACCACAATCCATTGCCAACCAAATGGTGCCCCCATATAACCCACCACCAAATCCGCCAAGCCATTGGTATAGTCAAAGCAACTCATACAAGAAGGGGCAAAAATATCTTTCAGTTTCTTAGTATTCAAACCAAAAAACGGCACCAATTCCACCGAACCATCTTCATGTTTGAAGTGAACCCGAAAATCTTGCATAAATTCATAATGAACCACTGTATCCGGTGACTTGCTGGTAGTTTCTAGGAAAGTTTGTAACCCAGCGCGGCTAACATTATCAACGCAAGGGGTGCCTAACACATAGAGTTTTTCTAAACCTAGTTGTTTTTCCACCGATCGCAAGGCTTGAATTTGACAACCGACCCCAATCACCAGTAACCGTTTCATCCCCGATTCTTCTACTTGTTCCAGTACCGATAAGTTGGGGGAAAGGGTGGGTTTATTTACTCTGGCTGCGAGCACTTCTTCTTTGGTTCTCGCGATCACGGGCATGGGCTGAAAACGGTCTTCTTTGCTGTTCTGCACGCAGACCACCCCTTCTACTAGACCGCGAGCGAGCATTTCACAGGCAATACTACTGACAATCCCAGTCCATTGGGCGCCGGGGATCGGGTCTTTTTTCTTGGCCGCCATCATCTGCTGATGCACGCCAAAGTACAGTTCATCGGGGTTCTCTAAGTTGCGATCGCGCCCGTGGGCTGCCTGTTCCAATTCTGACATCTGCTGATTCAGAAAAGCACAAGCTTCTTTAACATAATGGATATAATAAGTATCACACAGGCCACATTCGCTACAAAGTTCTTTGGCGGGACGCCGCGCACCGGGTCGCAGGGCTTTCGCTTTTTTATGCTTGGGAGTCTCGGGAATAACTGAAGTCATGGAAATTTTTTCTCTGCTTAAATCGCCTATCTTCACTATCCTATCTGATTCCATCACCTTTTTATCATTAACTTTTGATTAACCATGAAAAAATCAGTCAAGCCATTGATTATTCCTTATGAATAAAATCAATTATATTGCTAATTAAAATGAGCTAAATTAAAATTTAATGCTATAATTAATCTGGATAGACATCCCAAAATAATCAGAAAATATCAAATAAATATTAATAAATCAATTAATCAAACATTTGTTGTGTTTTGTTAGTTTCTGGTTAAATGTCAAACAACCCGGAACAGGGAACAGGAAGGGAGAGAGTGAATAGTGAATAGTGAATAGAGTGAATAGTGAATAGTGAATAGTGATATTTCGTTTAACTTTTAACTTTTAACTTTTAACTTTTCACTTTCCCCGTTCCCCGTTCCCCAACAACCAACAACCAACAACCAACAACCAACAAATATTCCTTATTTCACCCACATAACCTGAACCATTTCACCAGCAGGAATTAATTTTTTACCCACAGGTACGATCGCTAATCCATTAGTTTGAGCTAAATTGATCAAATTTCCCGAACTATGACTACCACCGGCTAGTTTAAAATGGTATTCAGAATCAACGGATTGGATTTGACCCCAAAGATAGGTTTCTCGCTGACCTCCAGCCCGCAAGTCTTGCTGAGTTTTGGCGCAGCTAAATTCTGGCAAAAAGCCATGATTAAACCCAGAGAGTTTGCCCAAGGCTGGCTGAACAAAGCGCCAAAATGTCACCAATGCGGAAACCGGATTTCCTGGTAAACCGAAATATAGTAAGTTTCTGGATAAGTTTCTGGATAAGTTTCTGGCAGAATCTCCCTGGCTTGTGGACGGGGGAAATGTAGCGACGGTTAAAGGTTTTCCTGGCTTAATTGCCACAGATTTAATCTGAATTTGACCGCCTAATTCCGTGAGGATTTGTTCTACATAATCATAGTCACCCACAGAAACTCCCCCAGTAGAAAGGACAACATCCGCAACAGACAAGGCATGAGCGATCGCCTGTTTCAGCTTGCCCGGATCGTCCGGAACAATGCCCAACGGGACAGCCTCACACCCTGCGGCTATGACTGCTGCGGTCAAAGCATACTGATTAGAATCCACCAATTGTCCTGGTTTCAGGGATGCTCCGGGGGTCACTAACTCGTCACCAGTGGAGAGAATGGCCACCTGGGGACGGCGATAGACCGGGACTTGGACACATTGCGCCGTGGCTAAGACCGCAATATCCGGGGGGGCGATCGCAATTCCCGCAGGCAACAGGGGATTTCCCGCCCGATAAAAAGACCCCCTATGTCTCACAAACTCCCCTTTTGCTCGTGGGGCGGCCAAAATTTCCACCTCTTGACCTTCGCGTCGGGTTTCTTCTTGGATCACCACCGTATCCGCCCCAGGAGGCATCATTGACCCGGTTAAAATTCGGGCAGCCATTCCAGGCTTAATTTCTACCTGTGGCGGTTTACCAGCGGGGATTTCCTCAACCACCGTTAAAACCGTGGGAGTTTCTGGACTAGAGTTACTCACATCTGCATAACGGACTGCATAGCCATCCATCGCCGAATTATCCCAGTGGGGAACATCCATTGACCCCACCACCGGCGCCGCTAACACCCGCCCAGATGCCGATAACAAGTCTAAACGTTCTACGTCCTGCCGGTCATCCAACGGCTTGACCAGGTTAAAAATGATTGACTCAGCTTCTTCAACTGACAACATAAAGCTTTATATTTTTTTGATACTGACCTCCTGATTATTTTAAAGTATCCGTCATTAATTGAAAAATTAATTTCAGCTATTCATCGTCTTCCGAATCTTCATCACTGGGCTGAGGTTGGCCAATTCCGAGATTTTTTTTCGATTGCTTTAACTCATGCCAAAGAGATTTTATTTCTTCATAAGCTTCTTGCGGACTTATTTTGCCGCCGGTTTCTAAGTTGCAAATATAGTTAACTTTCTGGGCAAATTCCTGCAAGTTGGAATTAAACACCAAATTTTCCGGTTTAAAATCCCCATAATAACGACTCCGAGGATAGAGAAAATCATCTTTGTTGTTTGGCATCAGGTTGTCCTTTATTTACAAATAATTGAGCAGGATGAATATTTTCTAGTTTGGGTTTCTAGTTGGGCAGCATTGATTCAGGGTTTTATTTTAGGGTTTGACTTTATTTTCCCCTTCAAGATCTCTCGCTAATTCAACTCAAATATCAGGATTTTTTGTCCGCGTACTCCTTGTACTCCTTGGTGTTTTGCTTCCTTGGAGCATTTCGGGCAAGCTTTAACCTAATTTTAACTTAATTTTAAGATTAAATTAATTGACTGGTCAAAATGCCGCATCCTTTGGTCAGGGATTGTATTGCCAGTTGGCGACCTAATATAACAACCCGGAAAACCCTGAAAGGCTGGCTTGGATGTAAGCTAGAAGCGTTGTATGGTAAGCAAGTAATGGAAAACAACCTCCGAATTCAAGTATCACAAGACAACTGGGAGATAGATTCAAGCATCGATCGCACGTTAAGTGCCGAACAGTACAAGCGGAAGATGCAACGACGGCAAGCAGTACAAGCGGAACGGTTGGCGAAAGCTATTCCCGAAAAAGGACTGATCATTGTTCATACAGGGAATGGCAAGGGAAAAACGACCGCAGCATTGGGAATGGTGGTGCGATCGCTTGGTCATGGTTATCGAGTGGCGATTGTCCAATTTATTAAGGGCGCCTGGGAACCTGCAGAAAAAGCCGTCCTCAGTCAGTGGGAGTCTCAATTAGAATTTTATGCGATGGGCGAAGGTTTTACCTGGGATACTCAAGACCGCGATCGCGACACCCAAAAGGCCCAAGAAGCTTGGGAAAAGGCCAAAAGTTTAATTACTAACCCAGAAATTAAGCTGGTTCTCCTCGATGAAATTAATGTTGCCCTCAAGCTGGGTTATTTATCTGTAGAGCAAGTCCTCGCTGGTTTAGCCCAAAAACCCGCCAATTCCCACGTCATTCTCACCGGCAGAGGCGCCCCAGCCCCTTTAATTGAACAAGCTGATTTAGTCACGGAAATGACCCTGGTTAAGCATCCATTCCGGGAGCAAGGGGTGAAAGCGCAACCAGGAATTGAGTATTGATAGTTGTTGGTTGTTGGTTGTTGGTTGTTGGTTGTTGTTTGTTGTTGGTTGGAAAGTTGTTTGAATTATCTGGCTCAAAATCACGAATAACCAATAACCAAATGTACCAAATTTACCAAATTTGCTCTTGATAGTTGTCCTTACAAGTGGCTAAAAGACGCCGCTCCAAGTCGCTGAGGTGGGCGATCGCATGAAATCCTTCTAAAGAAAACTTTGTCTCGCCATTTCCCAGAGGTGGGCGATCGCTAGTTGAAGCGACTGGGTAATTTTCCACAATTCCCAAAGCAAAAGTATGGGTCATGCCATCATAACTATTGACTACGGTTAAAGCTAACTTATTTCCTTGACGAGTGCCGTAAAAACAATCAAACTCAGAATATGGCATATAGAATGCACCAATCACCTTGCCCCCACGAGATTCAAACACCATATAAGCTTGGCCAATTTGATTTAATTCCGGGGATTCACCATAAAGGTAAACGCCATCGGGCAAGGAAACATCGCTGACGTCGAGCATTTTTTCTGGTTTAATCGATGCCGGATTTGATGACTGAATTGTCTGTGCGATCGCTTCCGTTGTCGGATCGGCGATCGCTTCGGGGATAATAGCCGCCAAATTAGACAATGCCAGCACTTGTGTCGTCAACAATCCAGTCATAAAGCTTCCTAGCAATAAACTAGCTTTTGAATAGAGACTAATTTGTGGCTGCTTGCGAGAACTGGCAAATCCCAGCCACGGAGAAACTGAACTGATAAATGGATGTAACATTTAAGATTCCCCCCAAAAAAACTTTGAATCGTTTAGAAGCGTTAAAATAAAGCGAGCGATTAATTGGGTAAATCCCCAAAAAACCCAAATTTCTTTCCTTATATAATTAGCTTCACCGATTTTTAGGAGGATTTCCGCATTCCTTTACATTTTTTCACATTTTTTCACACAATGATGATTTCCAGAAAAAAATACCTAGCCACAGGAAAAAATCGCCTCACCGATTCAGAAGGGCTGGGGGGTGGTCAAGGCAAAACTCATGGTTAGCAAACAACCCGCAGTTTTACTTTACTTATCAGCAGTTCAGCTCATGGGCAATTATTGACTATTTATTTGCTCTTATTTGCTATTTATTTACTTGAATTTTATGGCTGGCAAAAATATATATCTTGGCAATTTAATTTCTAATTATTTTAGATTTAAATTAACTAAACCAACTCAAAATCAGCAAAATAAATGAAAGATAATAATTATTTATTTAAATTAAAATTTCCCCGGTTAATCAAATAATAATTGTCTTTTAATTTGTCATAAATATTCAGCGATAAAAAATCAATGCTATCTAACAAATTAAACGGCTCATAAATTCCATCAATCAACCCCATCAATAAACTCATAAATCGGATGTTCTCCTGATTATTCTCGCCATCTCCCCAAAAACCCGGTTTATTTGCTTCCCGCACCAAGGCAAAAACAAGGCAAAAAAATGACAGACATAACGCCTGCCCCATAGCACCAAATAATTTCATCTAAAAAAAGAAAATGATTAGATGATTTCGCTCTCATCGAGAACGAAATGGAAACCTAGCCTAACAGTTGGATATTAGAAAAAGTAAACCGAGTGCGGCGATCGCTTTCCGGGTTGTGAATAATGCGATCGCTCAGAATTTGATACTTGCCCACCCGGGTATAATGGTCTTCAAAATTGCTCTTTTCCCCCTTTTGTTCCCCAGTTTTGGGGTCGTGATACACAGAATCATAAAGGTGGGAAAGGTAGCCCTCTGGGGTTTGGTGGCTGCTGTGGGTGTGGATAGTCACTACAACCCCGTGGATATGGCGATGCACCATACAGACCTCATTATCGCGGAGTTGGTAGCGATCGCCTTCCCCCTTACCGCCGACGATAATTTCCACAGCCCCCGTTTCATCGGTTGCCCCATAGGTAAAAGTATTTTCCCCATGCACCGCTTCAAAATCGCGACGCACGCGGTGGATCGCCGTTTCCCAAAGTTGCCCATGAATCGCCTTCTGCGCCGCCTCATCAGCAACATCCATAACTTCCGCCTTCATATCCGGCCCCACCTTCACCCGGCCTTGAATCACCTTACCCTCATGCTCATAAGTGACATCAGCGGTATAACCGGGAAAATCCGCATCCCAGGTATAACGATTTTCATAAGCAGCGCGGAAAAGTTCGCGGGCAGAAACTTGTGTTGCAACCATAAATGCTCCAAGTGTAACGATAAAATCTACTAACTAGAATAAGCTTTTTTTGAAAAATTTTTGTAGATTGCCTCAAACAGAAGAACGCTCAACTAATCAACTAATATGGTATTATCCCCTCATTTTCAAAACCCAGCACGTCCTCAAAACAAAACCCTCCCGCTTGCGGGAGGGGTAGTGACTTAAACTGAAACAAAATCAACTTAGGTACCGGCGATCACAAAATCAACCTCATTAGTGCCATCAGTTTGCCCTTGACCGGACGTAATTTGCTGACCCGTACTCGCCACTTCCACCGCCATTGGTGTACCGTCTAGAGAAACATTGTAATCAGTCGCATTCGCTGTATAGCCAACGCTGGCAACCATTTTCCGACCACCATCGGTATATTTGAAAGCCAACATTTGTTTTTTGCCTTGCTGCTTATCGTCAGCCCAAATCACCATATATTGAGTACCTTGATAATCAAAAATCTTTGGCGGACGATTGGGAACGTAGCGACCGGGAGCCCCAAAACTAGCATCCAGGAAACTTTGAACCGAACTAGGTTCTACATTGACATATTGAATTATCTGTTCCGGTGGCGCCGAGAAAGAAGCCATTTTTGCGGCAACGGTTTGCTCAACAGCCGCTTCGTCTTCTAAGTTTCCTTCGGGAGTTTCTTCTTTGCCTCGGTTGCGTAAATAATCCGTGGCCAGCTTAACACCAATACCACCAACCGCAGCGATTCCAGCACCAATCAATAAATTTTTCAGTTTCACTATTTGTTCTCCTGACAGTGAGCAATCTCAAAGGCATGATAGCAAACGACGCGATCGCCTCTGTCCTGGTCTTGTTAAAATAGTCCAGAGGTTTTGAGGAAACTTGACAATATCTGTGTTCAGAAGAGAAGGCTATGGGGATAAATCTTCCTTTTCCAGGAATTGCCCGGTTATAGGCAAGGGGAAACCTGAGTTTTGATGCAATGGGGCGACAAGATCATATAGTGTAGTTAAATTCTTTGTAGCCTTAATGCGCCTGTATTTGCCGCATGACTTCTGATACTTCTGTTCCATTGTCGGAAACTATTTCCCAGGAAAACTCTACCAACATCCCAGCCGCCAACATCTCAGCCGAAACTCCTCCAGAGCAAGAACTGGAGCCAAAGGAGCCAACGGAGCCAACCTCGGCGGAGGAGCAAGCGACTGAGGATAAATTAGCGGTAGAGGCAAATTTCTCCACCGCGATCAATCCGAGCTTGCAGCCTCGATTTACCACTAAGGATGGAAAACTCTTATTAATTCTGCCCCCAGAAATCCGGGCAAAAGATGACGACACAGCGGTTAATGATTGGATGGAAATGTGGCAAGCCCTAAAACACCGATTAAATGGGGGCGATCGCTTCTGGCAAGCCAATACCTCCGTCTATTTGATGGCTCAGGATCGCTTACTAGATGTGCGACAATTGCAAGCGATCGCCGATGCCCTTTCGTTCGCGCAACTAAATCTCAGTCGGGTTTACACGGCTCGCCGTCAAACCGCTGTAGCGGCAGCCACCGCTGGCTATTCCGTCGAACAGCTTACCAACCTAGGCCCATTTAATCCCAGCAACAATGCCCCAGTCCAACCCCTTGCCGATCCTCTTTATCTAGAAACCACCGTTCGGTCTGGGGTAGAAATTCGCCATGAAGGAACCGTGGTGATTCGCGGGGATGTCAACCCGGGGGGGTCCGTGGTTGCGGATGGAGATATCTTAGTCTGGGGTCGCTTGCGAGGAATTGCCCATGCGGGAGCGCGAGGCAATAATGAATCAATCATTATGGCCTTGGAAATGGAACCCACCCAAATTAGAATTGGCGATTATGTTGCCCGTTCTCCAGAAAGTCCCCCGGAATTTTATCCGGAAGTCGCGTATGTATCCTCGGAAGGTATTCGTATCGCTGGAGCCCTTGATTTTGCCAGGTCTTCCGTCCCGGGAACTTCATCGTAACGGTGATTTCTCCTGTCCAACAAGCCAAAACCACCAAAATTTCTCCACTGAATCCGAAGTGCAAGTCGGACTATGGTAAAGTAAATCGGCTGCCAATCGATTAAATGGTTAAATGGTGTCATTGTCCAACCCTAATCAGCTTCATCGCTGGTTAAAAACATCTCCGATCTGTTCACCCGCAATCTCATAGTCAACCTTATTTATGAGTCGCATTATTGTCATCACTTCTGGTAAAGGGGGGGTGGGAAAAACCACCTCTACAGCGAATCTCGGCATGGCGCTGGCTAAACGAGGTCGCCAAGTCGCTTTAGTCGATGCGGATTTTGGCTTGAGAAATCTGGACTTACTTCTGGGGTTAGAAAATCGCATCGTTTATACAGCCGTAGAAGTGATTGCCGGTCAATGTCGCTTAGAACAAGCCTTGGTCAAAGACAAGCGACAACCGGGACTCGCACTTCTGCCAGCGGCACAAAACCGGATGAAAGATGCCGTCACCCCAGATCAAATGAAACAACTGATTCAGCAAGTAGCGCAGAAATATGATTATGTGCTGATTGACTCACCAGCGGGAATTGAGCAGGGGTTTCAAAATGCGATCGCGGCAGCAAGAGAAGCCTTAATTGTCACCACGCCGGAAATTGCTGCCGTGCGTGATGCTGACCGGGTGATTGGGTTGCTGGAAGCCCACGGAGTGCGGCAAATTCATTTAATTGTTAATCGCCTAAAACCACAAATGGTAGAAGCTAATGACATGATGTCAGTAGCGGATGTACAGGAAATTCTGGCAATTCCTCTGATTGGAGTAATTCCAGATGATGAAAGGGTGATTGTTTCTACCAATCGTGGGGAACCCTTAGTATTAGGGGAGGAGGAAACACTCGCTGGCAAAGCGTTCGATAATATTGCCCGTCGCCTAGAAGGAGAAAAAGTGGAATTATTAGATTTAAGTGTACCTAATGACAACTTCTTTTCCCGCATCCGCAAATTGTTTTTTACCAAAATAATGTAAGCCTCTACCATTTTTGCAAGCTACATGATTAGCGAACTTCTCGAAAGATTGTTCCCTCGATCTGGGCCAGACAGTAGTCGTCTGGAAGTCAAGCGCCGCCTCAAACTGGTGTTGGCGTACGATCGCGCTGATATTACTCCAGATACCTTTGAGGCGATGCGACAAGAAATCCTGGAAGTGGTTTCTCGATATGTAGAATTAGACTCCGAAGGACTTAATTTATCCCTGGAAAATAACGAGCGCACCACCGCGTTGATTGCCAATTTTCCCATTCGGCGGATGAAAACACAGGTAAAGTCATCGGCGAAGTCTAAATCGGAAATTGCCTTAGATTTTCAGTCAGATTCCCCCGCATCTACATCGGCACAAGAATTAAATTTACCGCCGCCTGCGCCAGCGGAAATTGAAGCGGAAACAGAACCAGAAATCGATCTGGAAATCGATCTGGAAATCGCTCCGGAAATGGAATCTGAATATAATTCGACGCCTGAACTAAAATTACAGTTAGGATTAGAGCCACATCCAAATCTAAACTTAGAGTCAGAAAAATTACCAGAAAAACCAGAATCAGATTCCGGCCTAAATTAACCAGAAAATACCAGAAAATACCAGAAAATACCAGAAAATACCATCCCTTGCTCAACGGGAGCTCGAGCGGCGCCCGCAGTTCCCTATCTTCTATACCACTTCCCGGTGCTGGCAAAATCGACTTCGCTCTACTTTGGTCTAAAAGTAGCGGCGAATATCCGTGTGCCCGCAGACTTGTGTGCTCGGATATGGAGTGAGGAAATGAGGCAAGAGGACAAAAAAGGTTCAGGCGAAACCAGGTTGACAAACCCGCAAAGCTTCGTGTATTATGTTAATCTTGGCCACAAACTAACCTTGACACCAGATTTTTGAGGTTTTGACAAAAACCATCATCAGGATCCACTCCACACTTAAATTATAAGTAATTTTACGGATTTAGGCAGCTATAGGCTACAATGACAATAGCTACTCCTCGGCTGCCAATATTGGTAATCTCCATCGCCAAGGGATAATTCGCGGGTGATATATTTGTAAAAATTCACCTAGACCGATAGGGATTATCAAAACATTATAACTTCCGCACTTACTACACACCTTGAGGAATCATCAGAGCTCGTTTTATTGTCTATCGGCAATTTATGTGTTGCTGGTTTACTGAACATCAGGAAAAATTGGCGGCTTAATTTTAAATGTTCGCTTAAACGTTCGCTTGAACCATCACTATCAAGGTACGGGGATAGTCTTGGTTTGCTTTAGCCAAAATATACAAGCTCCCGATGAATTTTCTTGGGTAAATTGGGTAAATTTCTGCATGAGCATCAAAAAACCGAGAAATAGCTAATTAAATTATTGAAACTAACTGAGTCATTTGGAGCTAAATAATGGAAATATTGACCATGCCAACTACCGACCCGGCTCATCACATATTGGGTTATGAAAAACAGCCTCTCGATGCAATTTTTGCGCCGAAAACCGTGGCGGTAATCGGCGCCACGGAAACACCCGATAGTGTTGGCAGGACGCTGATGTGGAACTTACTCAGTAATCCATTTGGCGGCACAATTTTTCCGGTCAATCCCAAACGTAAAAATGTATTAGGCATCAAAGCTTATCCCAACATTGCTACGGTTCCCGAAAAAGTAGATTTAGCGGTCATTGCTACCCCGGCTCCCACCATACCGGGCATCATTAATGAATGTGTCGATGCCGGTGTCAAAGGGGCAATTATTATCTCTGCCGGGTTCAAAGAAATTGGCGAAGAAGGGGTGAAACTGGAACAGCAAATTCTGCAAAATGCTCGTCGTGGTAATCTGCGAATTATTGGGCCGAATTGTTTAGGCGTGATGAACCCTTTAATCGGCCTGAATGCTACTTTTGCCAGTACGATCGCCCGTCCGGGAAATGTGGGATTTATCTCTCAAAGTGGGGCACTTTGCACCTCTATCTTGGATTGGAGTTTACAAGAAAACTTTGGTTTTAGTGCCTTTATTTCCATTGGTTCCATGTTAGATGTGGACTGGGGAGATTTAATTTATTACTTAGGGGACGATCCTCGTACCAGCAGCATTGTCATTTACATGGAATCCGTGGGCAATGCTCGCTCATTTTTGTCCGCCGCCCGGGAAGTCGCCTTAACCAAACCCATTGTGATCATTAAAGCCGGTCGGACGGAAGCCGCTGCCAAAGCTGCTGCCTCTCATACCGGCGCCCTCACCGGCAGTGATGAAGTGCTTAATGCGGCATTTCGGCGCTCTGGCGTCTTGCGGGTGTATCATATCGCCCATCTATTCTCAATGGCCGAGTTGCTGGCCAAACAAGCCCGACCCACCGGCCAGCGTCTGACGATTATTACCAATGCGGGCGGGCCAGGGGTGCTGACCACGGATACTCTGATTTCTGAAGATGGCACGTTGGCTGAATTGTCACCGGAGACGATCGCCTCTCTGAATAAAATTTTGCCGCCCCACTGGAGTCACAGTAATCCCATTGATATTTTGGGAGATGCCGACCCCCAACGGTATGCTAAAACCTTAGAGATTGCGGCACAAGATCCCAATAGTGACGGGTTGCTGGTAATTTTAACCCCCCAAGCCATGACCGATCCGACTCAGACGGCGGAAGCGTTAAAACAATGCGTCCACCAGTTAAAAGGACCGGCCAAGCGTAAACCAGTGCTGGCCAGTTGGATGGGGGGAGCGGAGGTTGCGGCAGGAACCAAGATTCTCAATCATGCCAATATTCCGACTTTTTCTTATCCGGATACGGCGGTGCGGATCTTTAATTATATGTGGCAATATAGCTACAACTTGAAGGGGATTTATGATACGCCGAGTTTAAGTCAGAGTGCGGAACAACATCCGACTTGCGATCGCGCGGCGGCGATTATTCAAAAAGCGCGGCAAGCTGGTCGCACCCTGCTGACAGAATTTGAATCCAAGCAGCTACTGGCCACTTACAATATTCCCATTGTGGAAACCCGCTTGGCTCACAGTGAAGTCGAAGCCGTAGAAATAGCCGAGCAAATGGGTTATCCAGTGGTAGTGAAAATTTTCTCGGAAACCATCACCCATAAAACTGATGTCGGTGGCGTCCGGTTAAATCTAGTGGACGCGGAGGACGTTCAAAACGCCTATCGAGCCATTCAAGCGGCGGTGACACAGAAGGTGGGCGCTTTTGCCTTTCAAGGGGTGACAGTGCAACCAATGATTAAACATGAGGGGTATGAACTGATTTTGGGCAGCAGTCTCGATCCTCAATTTGGCCCGGTGATGCTGTTTGGCTCCGGCGGACAACTGGTAGAAGTGTTTAAAGATCGGGCTTTGGGTCTGCCACCGCTCAACAGTACCTTGGCGCGACGGATGATGGAACAAACCAAAATCTACAAAGCCCTCAAAGGCGTGCGCGGACGAAAACCCGTGGATCTTGGGGCGCTCGAAGAATTGATGGTGCAATTTTCTCAACTGGTGGTTGAGCATCCTTTGATTAAAGAGATTGATATTAATCCGTTGTTGGCTTCTAGTGACGGTCTAGTGGCTTTGGATGCTCGCGTACTGCTTCACGACCTGGATATTACCGAAGACCAAATCCCCAAACCGGCGATTCGTCCTTATCCGAGTCAATATATTACCAAGATTAACCTCAAAAATGGTCAAGAAATCAAGATTCGGCCTATCCGTCCCGAAGATGAACCCCTGGTGCAGAAGTTCCACGAAACGCTCTCAGAACGCAGTGTCTATTTGCGCTACGCGCAAATTATCAAAACCAGTCGTCTGATTGCCCATCAACGATTGTCCCGGATTTGTTTTATTGACTACGATCGCGAAATTGCTTTGATTGGGGTGCGACGGCATCCAGAAACCCAGGAACCGGAAATTTGGGGAATTAGTCGATTGTCCAAGTTGCACAGTAATAAGCAAGAGGCAGAGTTTGCTCTGTTGGTCAGCGATCCGTTCCAAGGACAAGGTTTGGGGACTGAGTTATTGCGTCAGCTGATTTCTATTGGTCGGACGGAAAAATTATCTGTGATTCGGGCGGAAATCCTATCGGATAATTTCGTGATGCAGCATATTTGTCAAAAATTGGGATTCGTGATTCATCGCGTTCCCGGTGAATCAATGGTGAGTGCTGAGTTATCCCTGGAATCTTAAACACTCGGTTTGTGAGTCAGTTCTAGATTAATAAATCAATGCGATCGCTCCCGGTGAATCATGCTTGAGAATCATGCTTGAGAATCATGCCTAGATTCTGTGGGTAGCGATCGCATTGATTAAATTGCCAAAAGAAAGATAAACATGATTTTTGCCGATTGTCAGACGGAAGGCCAACCCTAGGTTGGGGAAACACCGTCCAGAAAGAAACCCTGGTTTTTCTTAATGTAGATGCGACCATCGTGATGAAACATTCCCTGCGAATAACTTAAGTTTAATCGTCCACTATCTGAGCCCAGTCGGGGAAAGAAGGAGGAAAAAAATTGATATCGTAGTCAGACTCTTCCCACTCTTTAACCCACAGGGGGACTTTACCCCGTTGCGGTGTTCGAGAAAATAGGCGATCGCCCACTTCGACAATATGAAATACCTGTTTGAGCGTATCTCCCCGCTCCAGGGCTACCGTGAGGATTTCATCAAGTTCCGGGTTAATCCGTTTTACTCTTTCTCGGTCATCTTCTACCCAGACCAGTTTTAAAGATTTCAAACGGCGGGGGCTTAAGTCACTTTTAAAGTAAACTCGCTTTAGGGTGGCCACAGGCTCTAAACTGCGTTCAATTCGGCGAATTTGTTGGACTCGAAGATAGTGCCACTCGGCCAAACGCAACCGCTCTTCTGGGGGAATTTCCCCTTTTTTGGTGGCGTGTTGAAAGCCATATCTCGACAGAGAACAGCCCAAATTTGCTAACAAATGGATCAGTTCTCTTTCTTTAGCAGTTGCCTGACGTCTGCCTTGGGTTTTGGTGGTTGATCTTTGTCTTGTGATATTCATGGTCGATGATGCCACGGGTTCTTGATTACAGATAGGCAGACGAGTAGAACCAAGCAATTCAAGACCTTACACCACTCTTGCATTTGCTTTTTCTGGTTCTACCCACCTGAAAAAATATATTTCATATTTCAGACTATTTCCGCGCTTGCTGGCGAGTGACTATCATGGTGATTAGGCTATGATTTTGTTTTAATCTCCTCCGTATCGCCATCTTCATTGGTGCCAGTGTATCCTTGATTGTCGCTCTCTTTGTTTTCTGGAGAGCGAAAAGTTTGAATCACTTCAGCCGATTTTTCCCAGGCAAGACCCGAAGTAGATGCTTTTACCGAATTCGCACTGGCACTGCCAAGGTTAAACATGGCAAAGCTGGCGGAGATCGTCGCCGCAATTACGAGAATATTCTTTTTCATGAGATGTACCCTGCTTTCCTAAAAATGTCACTTTTGAATCAATCAAGTCAATTTCAAATTTCAAAAGTGGGCTTTTGCAATAGACCTCTTGTGGTTTGACCAATCTGCCGCTAATAATGTAAACATACAGGCCAAGCCTCTTGAAACAGAACTGTCTGAACTGACCGGTCTCTGTTTCCACAATTTTGCACCAATCCTTCTTGTTTGGGGAGAGGATCCTGAGCCATCAGGGACTTGAACCATCAGGGTGCATAATCATCAGGGAATAAAACCATCAGGGTACATCACCATCAGGGAGTCAACTCATCAGGGATTTATCAACATCAGGTGCATCTAGATAATTAATAGTGGCGAGCGCGCAAGTGAATCGCTGCGGTCGTTGAGAAGCTCTCGCCTGGCCGTGAGGGTCTCTCAACTTTTTGTTTTCTTATGGGAAATTAAGCAACCAATACTCGGCCAAAACCAAGCCATTTTAAGGTTTCCCCGCGTCGGTCTACAATCTTCTATAAGGGTCGGGTATCAGCAGTAAACACCTATATTTTTATTGTATATACAGTCATTGGTTACGCAAAACTGCAAAAAATTTCCGGAATTAACACTTGTGGGAAAAAATTTATTTTCCACCGACTTCTATTGGGTGCGCTTGCTACAGTCCATGACCCCAGAGAATTGTAATATTTTGGGAAGATTTTTTAACTAACTAAATCCGTTGGCGATATTTTTTTAAAATTTGATTCACAAATCGACCATCTACTTCATCAAAACTTTAAAAATTAACCTCTCACCCCTTAAGCAAGCGACAAAAAGTAGATTGCCAATCAATAATTATATAATATTGTTTGATATGAGGAAACGAACAAATAAGATAAACCCCTGGCTTTTAGGAAAGCTAGGGGTCTTTTTCAACTAATACCAAACCGGGTTAAGGGGTATGTCTGTTAAAATAAGCTGTCATCTTAAAAAATAGCTTTAAGACTTTTGGGCTTTGGAGACTAAGGCCATTTGATCCGGGTAGATTTGAATATCTAGTTGCTGGTCATTCCGAACCTGAAGCGATCGCCTCACCTCGCCTAAATAAACCAATTGGGAAAGACCAGGTTCAGGATGTAACAAAGTCCGAGCTCGGATAGTCAGTTTGTTTTCCCCGTTGCGAGAAAAACGACCGGGGGAATAAAGATCCGCAGCCGCTTGGCGCAGGGTTGCCTCCAGTTCTGACTCAGTAATTGTGGCCGGTACAGCAATCACTGCTTGAGTGGCCGCATCATCGTAAACCAATGAAAACTTTACTGCCCCAGGAATGGGAGTCCGAACATATAAACTTACTCCCAAGGCAAATAATCCACCGGTGAGGACGGCCATAAAGCTGGTGATGCCCACTAAGCGAAAGCGAAATCCCCATTTGAGAACAAAACTTAATCCGGTGAGAACCGCCAGAACGAGAGTGCTAATTCCCACCCACTTTGAAGCAATCAGAATCAGATCGTTCGATATCATAAGAATTTTTTTACTCTTGTTCCGTCTCGTTGCTGACAAAATCAACAGAGTCAGTGTTGTGAGATTCCAGGGCGGCTTTTAAGGCGTGCCAAGAAAGATTAGCACATTTAATCCGCACAGGGAATTGGGCGACTCCTTGCATGACGTTTAGCTTGCGGTGTTCTTTGGGAAATTCTCCCTCCCCTTTCATCATGGCTTGGAATCTTTTGACCATTTCCAGGGCTTCTTCAATGGTTTTCCCTTGTAATGCTTCCGCCATTAGATCCGCCGAAGCCATTGAAATGGCACAGCCTTCACCTTCAAATTTCACATCTTCGATGCGATCGCCCGCTTGATCAAGCTGGACGGTTAGCTCAATGGTGTCGCCACAGGAGGGGTTATGCCCCCGTTGGCGCCGGTGAACCGGGTTTGTTGTCCCCCTATGTCGAGGGGTTTTGTAGCGCTCCAGAATAACTTGCTGGTAAAGATCGCGCAAATTACCAAGACTCATGGTGCAACTGCTTAGAAGTTAACGTATCTTTACGATACTCCGAATAGTTACAGGTTTTCTGGAAAACTCCAGATGCGTGGAAAATGTTTGGCAAGTAAAAGCAACGAACAGCAACGAACAGCAACGAACAGTAAGGGAAAGCAACGGGGCTGGAAGGTTTGAAGCGTAGGCAGGGTGGGCTTTTGTCCCACCCTAGATTTAGCGGTGATGAGTCAGTCCGGTTCATCACTGCCCACGCTTGAACAGCGAGAAAACTCGCTCGCTGACTTGGGCGATCGCATTTTGCAACCCCTGGGTCTTGGGTTCGGGTCGCACTGCCAGTTGGATCGGTTCGTCTTTAAATTCTTTTAAACGATAGCCATACTCTAGGTTCGGTTGATTTTTCCGCAAGATGGGATAAATCCGAAACGCACCTGCGTGTAAGTCTTCCAGACTGCCAAAGATGGCTTGGTTGATTTGACTCGACCGTTTTACCGCGATCGCACCCACGGGATACCAGTTTCTTTTTCCTTTAATCCGAATATAAATTTCAAACTCTGGATTGCCGGACGCTTTCATCTGAGCGAACTGTTTTGCCGCTTGCTTTCGGGCGTTCGCGCTTTGGGAGGGCTGTTTCCGTGCTGGCGCTTTACCAAATCCGACTTGTTGAGTAGGCATTGTTGTTAAGTTTTATTAATTATCTTTCATAAAACTTAACATAATTCTCAGAAAATTGCACCCCCTTTTTCGGGGAACTTCTGGTGCTGGACTGTGGGGAATAAGAAACCGAGTTTATGCCTGTGGCTCCCACAGACAACTTTAAGATCCCAAAAAGAAACCCGGTTTCTGAGTTGCAAAGACCTACAGAGTAGCTTCTAACTGGTCTAACAGTCCTTGAATGTAGTCTAAGGCACTGCGAATAGTGGCGGTATCTTCAATATCTACATCCACATATTTCCGCAATGCTTCTACTTGATTCAGACTACCCCCAGCGGCTAATAACTCCAGATATCCAGGGATAAAATCTTTGCCTACTTGCCGATACTTTTGATAACAAGCAAGGCTGACAATATTAGAAGCGGTGTATTGGTAACAATAGAAAGGTTTAAAGAAAATATGGCCAATTCGTGACCAATCATATTGATGTTCCGGCAACAGTTCTATGGTATCACCGCAGAGATTACCGTATAGTTCCATCCATTTTGCATTGACGAATTTATGGTCAAAACTGCCCGACTCAGCGCGCTCGTGAATCGCTAATTCTAACCGGCTAATGGTACTTTGACGGAAGAGCAAATTTAGCTGGTCTTCTAACTGCCGAGTCAGTAGATATTTCCGCAAATTTTTATCATCTCCGGCATCTTTTAGCAGGTAATCTAATAACAGTAATTCATTAAAAGTAGAGGCAACTTCGGCCAATACCAAAGGCGGGTTACTATTAAAGTAAGATTGCGCCCCATCGAGCCAAGCAAAATGTAAGGCATGACCCATTTCATGGGCAAGGGTAAACACTGAGTTGTAATCGTTGGTATAGGACAACAATAAATAACTATGTTTGCCGTGGGAATAAGCACAAAAAGCGCCGCCTCGCTTGCCCGCTCGCACTTTGGCATCAATCCAATTTTTGATAAAAAATTCGGCGGCACGACGGGCATAATTAATATCAAATTGCTCCAGGGCTGCTAAGAGAGTTTTCACCCCAGTTTTATAGTCTACGCTGGGCAGGGGTTGTTCATCCCCTTTCGTCCAAGGGGCATAAATATCACAAATGCGGACTTTTTGCCCTAAAGCTTCTCCTTTGAGGCGATAATAGCGCTGGAATAAATCAAAGCGGCTGCCGGTTCCTTCCATGATTGCCCGAAATACAGGTTCGGACACTTCATCGGCTAATAATTGTTTATGTAAGGTGGATTTGTAACCCCGCATTTGGTTCTCAAGGCGATGGTCTTGGGCGATAGTATTCAGAATATAAGCATAAAGAGAATTATGCTGTTTCAGCACATTTCGCACCGAGTTATACGCTTGCTGACGCACTTCCGGAGAAGGGTTAAACAATAGGGCGCTTAATTCGGCATCGGTGCTGGCAGTTTGACCTTCTGGGGTAGTGACAGGTGCGTATTCTTGTTCCCCCAAATGTACCGCCCGCAATTGGATAAATGCTTGGCGTCCCGTTAAACTATCTTGGTTACGAGTTTGTTCGACCTCTTCTGATAATTTATAGGGGCGAAATTCCGCAATTCGATGCAGATAATGGCGATATTTATCTAAATCGGTGGATGACTCTAACTGAGCAAATTTTTCTGGTGCGATTTGTTGCAATTCTAGGTCAAAAAATAGAAGCTGGTTTTCAATTCCCGTGATGGCTTCCATTACTTTGTCTAAAAATTGTTTAGCCTCGGTGTTGCGGGTATCCGCAGAAAAAATTAGGGATGGAAAAGCGTAAAGATAGCCAGATTTTTGCCCGATCGCTTCTAAAGTTTGTAAGCAATTGGCGATTTCTCCGGGGGTGAGGTCGCTGACTTTGCCCCGATAGGTTTCCCGAAATTTGGCCGCTTGTTGCTGCAACGCTTCTAAGTCTTGGCTGAGTTGCGGGTCATCAAACCCTTGGTAAAGGTCGGATAAGTCCCATTCTTGCGGACTGTCCAGTTGGGCGATCGCTTCTGAAATAGTGGTCTGTACCAAAATCAGTCTCCTGGTAAATTATGGGGGTAAATATCTGTATCATACAGCGAATCATATAGCGATCGCACCGACTCAGAACCCATAAACTGGGATAAAAACTGAGAAGCCCGGTTTCTGCAACATCTAGCCAATTTTCTCGACCATTTTCTCGACCATTTTCTTCAGCAACCCGGTTTCTTTGGCGGCGTATTCCTCGATCTTGTTCTTTGATCTTAATTTCTCAACAACATTATGGATACCATCAAATACACTATTCCCGAAACCCAAATGCCTCCTGCTTGGTATAACATTCAAGCGGATCTGCCAGCCCCAGTTCCCCCAGTTCTCCACCCGGGAACCGGGCAACCAATTACACCTGCTGACCTAGAACCAATTTTTCCCATGCCATTAATTGAACAAGAAGTCAGTCAGGAACGTTGGCTAGAAATTCCCGCCGCCGTCCAAGCCATTTATCAACAGTGGCGACCCACTCCACTTTATCGGGCGCGACGGTTAGAAAAAGCCCTGGATACTCCAGCGAAAATCTACTATAAATATGAAGGGGTCAGCCCGGCAGGAAGTCACAAACCTAACACCGCTATTCCCCAAGCTTACTATAATAAAATCAGCGGCATTAAGCGCCTGACGACAGAAACCGGCGCCGGACAATGGGGGTCTTCTTTAGCTTTAGCCGGTTCTTTCTTTGACCTAGAGATTTCTGTTTATATGGTCAAAGTTAGTTATCACCAAAAACCTTATCGTCGGGCATTTATGGAATCGTTTGGGGCAAAAGTTTTTGCCAGTCCCAGTGTAGAAACCAATGCCGGACGAGAAATTTTAGCGAAACACCCGGAAAGTACCGGCAGCTTGGGTATTGCTATTAGTGAAGCCGTAGAAAAAGCGGTGCAATCTCCCGATACTAAATATGCTTTAGGTAGCGTGCTGAATCATGTATTATTGCATCAAACAGTTATCGGTTTAGAAGCCCTAACTCAGTTAGAAATGGCTGGGGATTACCCGGATATTATTGTGGGCTGTACCGGGGGCGGCAGTAATTTCGCGGGGATTGCTTTTCCTTTTTTAGGTAAACAATTACGGGGAGAAGAAAAAGCGATTAAATTTGTGGCGGTGGAACCGGCAGCTTGCCCCACTTTAACTAAGGGAAAATATGCCTATGATTTTGGGGATACAGCCCAGTTAACTCCGCTAGTGAAAATGTACACTTTGGGCAGTGGTTTTGTGCCAGAAGGAATTCATGCGGGAGGTTTACGTTATCACGGGATGGCACCGTTATTGAGTCATATTGTTAAGTTAGGTTTTATTGAACCAAAAGCTTATGCTCAATTGGGTTGTTTTGCCGCCGGACTGACTTTTGCCCAAGCAGAAGGAATTTTGCCTGCCCCGGAAGCAAATCACGCGGTGAAAGGGGCGATCGATGAAGCTTTACGGTGTAAAGAAGAGGGGGTGAGTAAGACTATTTTATTTAATCTTTGTGGGCATGGTCATTTTGATATGCAGGCTTATATTGATTATCAAGCCGGTAAGTTACAAGACTATGAATATAGTGCTGAAGAATTGGCAATGGCTTTAGCTGGTTTGCCAGTATTTGCCTAGAAATATCGGCGGTTCAACCAGGTTTTTTAGTTTCTGCTCAGAGGAAATAAACCGGGTTTCTGGGTCGATGTGATTAAATTTGGCGATCGCGCAGTCAGAAACCCGGTTTTTTCAGCAAAAGTTCCTGTAATTACCAAATTCGCTGCTCATGTAGGGGCGCTCGTCCTTGGAGCCCCTACAGACCCCAAATTACCTGATGACAATCCTCCTGGAAGGCGTGAGTCTGGTCAACCGGGGTTGGGTGATTAATCCATAATTATCTCAGTAATTACCCAGAGTGGCAAACTCTAAAAGAAAATGTATGATTAAATGGATTCGCTCTCCACGGGTTGACTTATGACGAAATCGGGTAATTTGACTCAAGACAGTAGAAGTTTTCTAGATTCTAAGGCAGAATCCACTCCCCCTCAAATTCGAGGAGTGATTTTCGATATGGATGGGGTGATCACAGATACCATCGAATATCATTACCAAACTTGGCAAAAGTTAGCGGATGAAGAAGGTATTCCTTTTAATCGGGAAGCAAATGAAGCATTGCGGGGATTATCCCGGCGAGATTCTTTGCTGAAAATACTCGGTTCCCGGTCTTGTTCTGAAGCTAAAATTCAAGAAATGTTAGACCGGAAAAATCGCTATTATTTAGAATTCATTCAAAATATGAATTCCGCTCAGTTGTTGCCCGGAGTAGAAAATTTATTAAATGAATTACGCGCCGCTAACATTAAAACTGGGATTGCTTCCGCTAGTCAAAATGTCCACCGGGTTGTGGAAAGGTTGGGCATCGGCGAGCGCATTGATGTGATTACCAATGTGTATAATGTGAATAGGCCAAAACCAGCCCCAGATGTGTTTGTTTACGCCGCCAAAGAGTTGGGCTTATTGCCCAAGGAATGTTTAGTTTTTGAAGATGCCGAATCCGGGGTAGAAGCTGCTTTAGCCGCTAGAATGTGGGTGGTCGGTCTAGGACCTGCCGAGCGCGTGGGACAAGCACATATTGTGTTACCAAATCTCCAAGGAGTTCATTGGCAAGATTTGCTTTTGGCTATTCAAAGTCTCCAGGGATAAAGAAATAAATAGATGCCTTTGGTAAGAAATTTTGCCAGCGATCAAGCTTTTTCTTTGCCCTTAATCTGATTAAATAAATCGCCAGCAAAATCTCTTAAATAATATTAAATAATTGGGCTGGGCAATTGGGCTGTTTGGGGAAAATGGGTAAAAAAATTTTTGAAAATATTGGCAAGATTTGGCCAGATATTTTATAATATTTTTGGAGATTATCCCATTTTTATTTAACTGTTAACTGTGATTAATTAAATGACATCTAACTTAAAACTACCAGAAAATCGCACCCCACATCGGCTATTAGTCACCGGAGGAGCCGGGTTTATTGCGTCTAACTTTGTTCACTACTGGTGCCAGCATTACCCCAATGACCGGGTGGTGGTTTTGGACGCTTTAACTTATGCCGGAAATCGCCAGAATTTAGCGGCGTTAGAAGCCAAACCAGAGTTTCGGTTTGTGGAGGGAAATATCTGCGATCGCTCCTTGGTGAGTAGCCTTTTAGCGGAAGAGGCCATTGATACTGTAGCCCACTTTGCTGCCGAATCTCACGTTGATCGCTCTATTCTTGGCCCTGAGGCATTTATTCAAACTAATGTGGTAGGAACTTTCACCCTTTTAGAAGCATTCCGGCAGCATTTTAGCAATTTAAATTCACCAGAAAATCTGCGTTTTCTGCACGTTTCCACCGATGAAGTTTACGGCAGTCTTGGCCCGGAAGATCCGGCTTTTACCGAAACTACTCCCTACTCCCCAAATAGTCCATATTCTGCTTCTAAAGCAGCCAGCGATCACCTAGCCCGCGCTTACTATCATACTTACAAATTACCTACTTTAATTACCAACTGCTCCAATAATTACGGGCCGTATCATTTTCCCGAAAAGCTGATTCCTTTAATGTGTATTAACATTTTGTTGGGCAAACCTTTACCCGTTTATGGGGATGGGCAAAATGTGCGAGATTGGCTGTATGTGGAAGACCACTGTAGTGCCTTAGACCATGTGATTCACCTCGGTAAACCAGGGGAAACTTATAACATTGGGGGCAACAATGAAGTGAAAAATATCGACTTAGTGAAAATGCTCTGTTCTCTGATGGATGAAATGGCGGAAAATTTGCCAGTTAAGCCCAGCGAGCAGTTAATTACTTTTGTCACAGATAGACCAGGACACGATCGCCGTTATGCCATGAATGCTACTAAGATTAAAACTGAATTAGGCTGGAGTCCTTCGGTGACGCTTGAAGAAGGTTTACGCAAAACAGTTCAGTGGTTTTTGCAAAATCAAGCTTGGTGGCAACCGTTGTTATCGGATGAATATCAGGACTATTACAACCAAGTTTACGCGAAATCCTGGACAGCAAAATCAGGTCAATAATTGATTAAAATCTGAAACCCATTATGGAGGGAAAAGGGTCAAAATTGACCCTTTTTCTGTGATATCCAATCCGGTTTTTATAGCTATTTCAATTGTGATTGATACAAGATTCTGGGGGCGCAAGCATCGCGCCCCTACAATATAAATTTATTTACTGTAGGGACGCAATGCTTGCGCCCGGTATAATTTTATCAATCTTACTTGAAATAACAATATCCGATGGACAAAAAGCGAATCGCCCCTACAGATATTTGTGGTTTGCTGGCGGAGCAAATTGCTGTAAATCCCTATTGGAGATTCAGCCAGAATGTTAGCCCAGAAGATAGACCAGCTAACTAGCGATCGCACTTCTGAAGACTAACCAAACGGCATTAAGCCGCCAAACCAAGCCAAAACTTGTTCAGCTAGGGTATTCATTACCAAAAATCAGGGTTTAGGGAGAAAGGGTTCAGCAACCGGGTTTCTAGCAAAATCTCTGATTTATAGCAGAAATTCTCGCGTAAACCAGGTTTCTTGGCTGCCTATATTTAAGCCTATATTTACAAATTATCTCCCGAACAAATCCCTAGGGTCGCTTACTTCAATTTGAGATTACCAAGAAAAATCCCTAATTAGCTTCTGAGCTTCTGTTGCCATAAAGCATCGTCCGATTCTGAAACCAAGCAAGATACTCAGAAATCGGGTCGAGCAAACCTATCAAACCTTGGAATGTGTATTTAACATGTATTTAATTTAATTAAACTCCCCGGGTAGGATTCGAACCTACGACCAATCGGTTAACAGCCGACCGCTCTACCACTGAGCTACCGAGGATTGTGTAGCTTTTTTCTTAACCTTAGATAATGTAACCCAATCTCTTCGGTTGTGTCAAGCCCTTTGAGAAAAAAATTTTTTTGCCCCTGATTTTCGACTCTCATAAACCCATCCGCATTTGGGCGAGACGCTCTTGAGCCTTGGCATCCAGGGATTGAAACAAGAACCTTGCGGTAGATTGCTTGTTCTGTTTATGCTGGTGGCGACGGCGGCGACTTGTGTTTTCCACCGCCTTGGCCAGACTTTTCGCAGACATCCACTCGGCACCATAACCAATCACCGTCAGTTGTTGCGCCCGGTCTGAGGTGGCAACAATTACCCGGCGATCGCGATGCTTGATTTCTCGATGCAACTTGGCACAAGTTTTCTCTATATATGTATCTGCGGTCTGACCAAACTCGGTATAGTGAACCGAGAGATTTTCTGATATAACTTCTAGATACCTAGGTTCCCGTCGATTTTGGGCATCAAAAACGACTTTTGTTTCCAGCCCTTCAAAGGCGCTGTAGTTGACCAATAACTCGATCAATTCCCGGCGGGATGCTTCTAAGCCATCTCTTAGATGTGTCATCTTTAGGTCAGACCAAATCCCAATCATGTTGTAACCGTCCACTAGGAGTAGCGATCGCTGTGAAAACCGTGGCATTGTTTTGTGTAGTGATAAGAATTGTTAAAATTTCACCTATTTTAAACAACGATCGCGGCTGATTTCCGCTATTTTCTGAATTTTTGTGCAAAAAATTCAGATTTTCCGGCAAACTTTCTCAGATTTCCCTGGAGAGGCGATCCCGAGCGGGACTTCCCACCTACCAGCGCCCCCGGAAGTACCCCGACGATGGATCAGATGTCCCGAACCGCATCCTTCAGCCCATGAGGATTAACCCTGATGCTGCATCAGACGTTGTTTCAGGGGTTCTGGATTACCAGAATCCACCACCACCCCATCCTCCAACAGAAAAGCACCGTCACAATAATCCAACTCTTCAAAACGGTGTGTCACCCATAATGCCGTAATCCCCCGGCTTTTCACCAAGCGTTGCACCTGGGCGACCAAATCTAACTGACTGTCTGGATCTAACAATGCGGTCGGTTCATCTAGCAACAACACCTTACAATGACGGGCGATCGCCCCGGCGATCGCGATCCGTTGCTTTTGACCGCCACTGAGAGCATAAATCGGTCGGCGTTGCAAATCCAGCAAATTCACCGCGCTAAGGGCTTCCTCCACTCGTTGCCGCACCTGGACTGGGGAGAGTTTTTCTTCCACCAAACCAAAAGCCACATCAGCGCCCACCGTAGGCATTACCAATTGATGATCCGGATTTTGAAACACAAATCCCACTGGCGGCAAAATCGAAATCTCGCCGCTTTGGGGGGTTAACAAATTGGCAAGTATCCTTAATAAAGTCGATTTGCCACAGCCATTTGACCCCAAGAGCATCCAAAACTCCCCTTGAGGCACCGCTAAGGAACAGGATTTTAACACCTGGGTTCCATCAGGCCAAGAAAACTGGAGATCCTGCACGCGAATGGCGGGTTCTCCAGTCAGCAAATTTTTTTCAACTCCTAAGTTGGCACTCATTCCGCCAGGGCTTCACTCACGAGGGCAGCAAAACCAGGGGCTTTTCCGGTCGGACTCGCTCCGGATTTTTGAGACAATTGCACGGCAATAATCTCATTGACGTACACCGCTACTTTTTTCTCTGGCATTTTTTTTTTTGTGAGTTCCAAAATGTCAGAACTTCCCGCCCGCATAGCAGCCAGGATTTCTCGGTAAAGGGATTCAGCCGCTTCGATGGTCTTACGTTGTACTGACAAAGGCAGCGGATTGTTTTTCAGAGATAAATCGATGGTGAACATTCAGCTTTGAGGATTCTCAGTTTATCGGCCATTCTAGTATCTCAGAATATCTCAGGTCCTTGGCATTGCGTGAGGGTAAAAATCCATCGCACCAGATATTTGCCCCAGCAAATCCTAAGCAAATATACTCAAAGACACTCTCAGCCATCTCTTAAGGATTTCTTAAGGATTAATTTTCTCAGAAAGGACTTGAAAATTATCCAATTACCTCTATAATGAGAAACTAAGTAAAGAAACGTAAACTCTACTACCACGAGCGTCAATTATCTGCTATGGGTCTGTCCGTAGCGGTGAAGATGCCAAGAGTCGGTAGTAAAGCATTCGTAGAATCATAAACATAAATCTGGAGATACGCCGAAAATGACTATTGCCATTGGACGCAGCCAAGAGCGAGGATGGTTTGACGTACTCGACGACTGGCTGAAACGCGATCGCTTTGTGTTCGTCGGTTGGTCGGGAATTCTGCTATTCCCCTGCGCCTACCTGGCGATTGGGGGCTGGCTGACCGGCACCACCTTTGTGACTTCCTGGTACACCCACGGATTAGCTTCTTCCTATCTGGAAGGCTGCAACTTCCTGACCGTGGCCGTTTCCACCCCCCCAAACAGCTTAGGCCATTCCTTACTGTTCCTCTGGGGACCTGAAGCCCAAGGCGACTTTGCTCGCTGGTGCCAGTTGGGTGGACTCTGGACATTTATCGCCCTGCATGGAGCTTTCGGTCTAATTGGCTTCTGCTTGCGTCAGTTGGAAATTGCTCGACTGGTGGGAATTCGCCCTTATAATGCGATCGCCTTCACCGGCCCAATTGCCGTATTCGTCAGCGTCTTCCTGATGTACCCCTTGGGTCAATCTGGCTGGTTCTTTGCCCCTAGCTTCGGTGTCGCTGGTATCTTCCGTTTCATCCTCTTCTTCCAAGGTTTCCACAACTGGACTCTCAACCCCTTCCACATGATGGGCGTTGCCGGCATCCTCGGTGGAGCCTTGTTGTGCGCCATTCACGGTGCCACAGTGGAAAACACCTTGTTTGAAGATGGCGAAGCCGCCAACACCTTCCGGGCATTTGAACCCACCCAGTCGGAAGAAACCTACTCAATGGTGACTGCCAACCGTTACTGGTCGCAAATCTTCGGGATTGCCTTCTCTAACAAGCGCTGGTTACACTTCTTCATGCTGTTTGTGCCTGTCACCGGCTTGTGGATGTCCTCTATCGGTGTGGTAGGCTTAGGTCTGAACCTGCGGGCTTATGACTTCGTGTCCCAAGAACTGCGGGCGGCTGAAGACCCCGAATTTGAGACCTTCTACACCAAAAACCAATTGTTGAACGAAGGTCTAAGAGCTTGGATGGCTCCCGTTGACCAACCTCATGAAAACTTTGTGTTCCCCGAGGAAGTTCTGCCTCGCGGTAACGCTCTGTAATCAATCCTCGGTTTGATATAAAAAACCTGCTTCACGGCAGGTTTTTTTGTGGCATAAAACTGAATTAATCCAACTTCCGTAGGGGCTTTTCCAGCAAATCGCCCCTACATATCGCGATCGCTTTTACAATGCGTCATCTGTCCCGAACCGCTACGGGAATCCATCAGTATTTTAGGGGGAAGATCATAAATATCATCAGTAATGGATTAGCAGATTTTGGAGTGAGTTATTTATACTCAGAAAAACCAGAAATTTTATCTAAAAATTATCGAAAAAATGTAATTTAAGTTACATTTAATCCAAAAACCATGTAACTTAAATTACACTTTTTCTAAAAAAAGCAGCTCAGAAAATTTCTGAAAAATGGACTTGACATGAAAAATTTATGTGTTATCTTACAAATCAAGAACGATTTGAAAGATAAACCGTTCAGGGATACAGGAGGTGATGCCCATGCCAGATAGTAGTAAACCCATGGGTCATCAGTTTGGACTAGGCCGGCTGTGCGCCGGGACTGTTCTCTAGCAGTTAGTCTCTGCGAAATCAGCGAAATGCTGATTTTTATCAAGGCTGACTGTTCGGTTCTCCCGGCAGTCAGGTTGCCGAACTGAAGACCCGCTACACCGCTCTCAACCATTGCAATTAGCTTAGTGCTATTTGTCCGGGTTGGGAGCGGATAGCTTTTTTAGGGGAAAAATTGATAATTGATAATTCATAATTGATAATTTATTTCCCCTACACCCTACCAAGAGAGAAAAGAGGAAAGAGAAAAGAGGAAAGAGGAAAAAAGAGGAAATAGGAAAGAGGAAAGATATTCTCTCCTCTCTTTTCTCTCTTCTCTTTCCTCTTTCCCCTACACTCTACACCCTAATTTTTAAATTTAAAATTGGGATAAATTCTCACCAAAGAAAAGCCCCCTCTGAAATTAATTTTAAAAGGGGCTTTGGTTTTAGCATCAGTCGTTGCTGATGGGTGGGATCTCGATGGTTCGTTCCCCAGTGGCAATATCTAATAGATTTTCTAGGGTTAACGGTTCCTGGGTTTGGGGGTTGATGGGGTCGAGGACATCCATCAGTAACAGGAGTTGGTCGATCGCAAGGCGAGTTATTTTCCCTCCTTCAATGCGGTTAATTTGTGGGCCAGAGATTCCTGGCACCAGTTCCGGGTCAATATAAAGCTCTTTGCCCCGGTCTTTCAGCAACACAGATTCTTCATTGGCAATGTGTTGGCCTAAGTCATGGACGGAAGTCCACCCACGGAAATATCTCAGCCAACGTAGGTATCGCCCCAAATGGATTAAGCCCACTTGAGTTAGTCTACGGTTCTTTTTCAACGGTTTTTGAGACATGGAGATAAAATCTGAAATCAGATATTACAAATCAGAATAATCATACGTTCTTTTACAATATCAGATTAGTGTTTACTAATTTTTTACATTGCTTTAGGAAAGTAGGTAATATGTAATATTTGGCGTCCCGGTCTAAATCAGGACTCAATTCCGTTGGGGTCAGTTGGGTTGGCAGAGGGTATCGGGGAGAGTTTGTTTACAGTGAGCGATTTCCTGGGGGGTGAGGCGATCCCATGAGATGTCTCGTCTGAGTTCCATGCCATTGATGCCAACGATGGTTCTGGGTAATTCCTGAATATCTACTAAGTTTAAACTGTTCAGGTTGTATGTGGTGTAGGTGGTCGTAGGCGATCGCCTTGGATCAAGCGGAGCAAATACGATATCAACCACGGTGAGGGTTTTCTCCGGTGGGCGATCGCTTTCCAGGAGTTGCCTTGGGCCACCACCGATCGCCCCTGCATGAAGCATCTGCAACTGACCCCGATGACCGGGAAAATAAGCATGGTGATGGCCGCTAATATAAGTATGGACGCGATAGCGTTCCAACAGCCGACGCAGTTGTTCTGCATCGTCCAAGATTTCCCCGGTTTTGTTCCGACCCCTCGCCACCGCATAAAGGGGTAAATGCCCGATCACTATTCTCAGTTTGGCTTTTTGGGCTACAGGACTGGCTAAACTTTCCTCGACCCAAGCTAATTGGGCTTTTGGGATTTTGGCGGTGGAAGCATCCCACACTAAACAAAAGATGTCGGAGTTTTTCGCCCTGGGGGAATTTAGCCGAAAACTATAGTAAAACGGAAAATGGCTCCGGTCAACAAAATTTAACCCTGGGTCATGGGCTGGATCGTTCCAGTAAGCAGCGGCAATTTCCCGGTCTTGGTGAAATTTGAGTTGACCATTGGTATCAACGGCGCCGGATCCATCGTGGTTGCCAATGGTGAAACCAAAGGGTAGTTTGGCTTGGCGCAATTTCGCGGCGATATGTTGGTCAAATGCCGCCCACATAGCCTGAAGATTTTCTTTGGTTAAGGATAGTTTTTGCCCCGCTACCATGTCCCCACCGGCAATCACTAAGTCTGGTTGCCAGTCGGGAATCAGCGCGATCGCCCGCTCCACTTCCGGTTCATAAGTAGTGGAACCATAAGCACTATTAAAATCGCTAATTACGACCATCCGCAAATCTCCGCGAGGGGGTGCAAATAAACCTGGGGGCGCCAGATTTAGGGGCAAATCATTTACAGGCAAGTTTTGGCCATCGGTAGAATGGGACGATTCAGGGGCGCGCTCGCTGATTTTGGCAACAGAACAACCAGCCAGCGTACCAGTCAAAATTAACAACTGACGACGAGTTAATCTCATAAATTTTGACAGTTATAAGTGGAAAAGCAGAAATAACTCACCATAGAAGTCATTAGACATCTGCAATAGATATCTATTAGACGCCTTGTAGGGGTTTTTCCAGCGAATCGCCCTTACAAAAACCGCGAATCTGGGAATTCAAGGATTTACAACTAGCCCAGGAAAAGTACAATTAATTATGTTTACTTACTTACCCCAGAAACCTGGTTTATTGGGTTAAATGCTTTAATTGCCTCTGTTAATAAAGGTGGATTATAGCCTAAACCAAAAGCCTTAGAACTATCCAAAGAAACATCTGGAGGACGCGGCGCTGACATTTGCACATCTTTTTGCAAACAGGGCTTAAGCTTCGCGGATTTCAAACCCCATAATTCCACCAACAAGCGGAAAAAATCATATCGAGAAATGCGTTCTCTTCCCCCTAAATGAATAACTCCCTGCCAATGATTTTCCACCGCTAACAATAACCCCTCTGCCGCCGTTTTGCCGCTTACCGGAGTTCTAAACTCATCAATAAATAAAGACAATTCTTCTCCGGCTTGCAACTTAGCTAACATCGGTTGAATAAAACTTTGGGCGAGGCGGTCACCATCGCCAAACATTAACGGCATGCGACAAATTGTCGTATGAGGATAGCGGGATAACATAGCATTTTCCGCCCTAACTTTTTGTTCCCCATAAATACTCACGGGACACACCGGATCGGTTTCGGCATAAGGCGGATTTAACCCATTAAAAACCAAATCCGTCGAAGTAAATATACAGGGAATTTCTGCATCAGCACATAATCCAGCAATATTAGCCGAAACTGTCACATTAATTGCTTGAGATATTTCTGGATAGGTCTGACAAAAATTCGGCTGAGAAGCAGCGGCAGCATGAATCACAGCATCGGGTTTGCTCTCTTGAAACAGGCGTTTAAGTTCCTGATAATCAGTTAAATTCACTGGGAATAAATTTACTCCAGAGATGACTAGGGGATGAGTAAAGTAAGTTCCATATATTTGCCATTGTTTTCTGGCTATTTGGCAAATGTTCCACCCCAGAAATCCACTGGCTCCAGTCAGCAATATTTTCCGCATGATTTCCCTAACATTATTTCCCTAAAATTGTTAACAATTTATTCGTCAATTATACTCTATTGGCGGCGGATTTTCTCTCTAATAATTAAAGTTAATATATTTAACTGGTTGGCTGAAAAAATAATCACAAAAACCTAATTACAAAAACACAAATAGCACAAAACAAATAGCCCAAAAAAATATTTCCTTCGTGTCCTTTGTGCCAAAAGGGGTTCAGATTTTAGTAGCATTGGTAGGGTGGGTTAGGCGCTGAAGTAATAGAGAGGGGCGTTAGTCTGACTGGCTAATCAGCTAAATAAAGGGGTCACGGCAGCCATCCATCGATTCCCTAGCCTATTCCCTAAAAAAGGGCAGGCAAAAAGCCCACCCAAAAAAGATTATTTTCTATACATCCTCGGCAAAAACAAAGCGATAGAGTTCACTGGGATCTGGTTCGGGACTGGTGGTGGCAAATTCCAGGGCATCATCAATCACCCTTTGAATTTTTTTGTCGATCGCCTTCAACTCGTCCTCAGAAGCCAAACCATAAGTAATCAAATGGTTAGCCAATAGCTTAATTGGATCGCGGGCTTGCCAAAATTCCTTCTCATCTTTAGACCGCATTTCATCGGGGTCAGCCAAAGAGTGACCTCGGAAACGATAGGTCAGGGCTTCAATCAGGGTTGGACCTTCTCCGGCACGAGCACGGGCGATCGCCTCTTTAGCCGCAGCCCGCACTGCCAGCACATCCATCCCATCTACCTCAACGCCAGGCATCCCAAAAGCGCTGGCTTTCTTATAAATTTCTGGCACAGAGGTAGCGCGTTCGTGGGACATCCCGATCGCCCACTTATTATTTTCCACCACATAAAGAATCGGCAGTTTCCACAACACCGACATATTCAAACATTCAAAAAACTGGCCATTATTGCAAGCCCCATCGCCAAAAAAGCAAGCAGTCACTTGATCCGCACTCTCATCACCCATTACCTCTCGGCAATATTTGCTGCGAAAAGCCGCTCCCGTTGCCACAGGAATGCCTTCAGCCACAAACGCATAACCCCCTAGCAGCCGGTGTTCGGCGGAAAACAAGTGCATCGAACCGCCACGACCTTTAGAGCAGCCCGTAGCCTTGCCAAACAATTCAGCCATCACCTCGCGAGGAGGAACTCCCGCACTCAAAGCATGAACGTGATCGCGGTAGGTACTGCAAACATAATCTTCATCCCGCCGCATCGCCCGAATAACGCCGGTAGACACCGCTTCTTGGCCATTGTAGAGGTGAACAAAGCCAAACATCTTGCCCCGATAATACATTTCGGCGCATTTATCCTCAAACAACCGCCCCAAGACCATATCTTCATACAACATCAATCCTTCTTCTTTGGTGACTTCTGTGGCGCTGGCCTGATAAACTGGTACAGTTCGCTCCTGAAACATTTAATTCTCCTAACGATCGCAAATAAAATTTAGACGAGTTTTTTCAACTTACCATTTTCGCTTGCCACTACCTTGGCAACAGTCGCCGGTCATTGGTCATTAGTTGCAAACAAACGACATAAAAGTAACGGTCAACGGTAAACCATCAACGGTTTGCTGGAAGATATTACTTTCTCTCTCCTCTCTCCTCTCTGGGAGCGAGAAGGCGTTTACCGATCCGCAGTGGCGAGTCGCTACGATTAGTGAATGAGTGTACACTTTTAGCTATGAAGCTAGAGCGTATAATTATCGCACGATATCGCACGATAAGGATGCGTTTGGTCAGAAGGCAAAAACAGCGTTCCTAGAAGCTAACTAGATGTTACTCGTGAGCAGGGGGGTTAATAGTGCTAGTTCCACTTGATTATTACCGCATTCTCGGTTTACCGATCCAAGCAACCGCCGAACAATTAAAACAAGCCTATCGCGATCGCAGCCGACAATATCCGCGCCGCGAATATTCTGACATCGCCAATGATTTACGCAAACAACTGATTGACGAAGCTTATGCTGTTCTAAGCGATCCTGAAGAACGCCAAATTTACGATGCCAGCTTCCTGGCTAAGACATTAAAAAACGATTCCGGGACGCCACTAGACCCCAGACAATCGATCAATTGGTCTCAAAGCAGCAATACTGAACTCGATCCTCATACTCCGAGTATTGAAATCGAACCAGAACAACTCGTCGGCGCCCTGCTAATTCTCCAAGAACTAGGCGAATATGAACTCGTCCTCAAACTAGGTCTACCCCACCTAGGGGCGAATAACATTAGCTTAAAACAAGGGAAATTTGGCGATCCGCAGCTAGTTGTCCCCGATATTGTGCTGACTTTAGCCTTAGCTTGCTTAGAACTGGGAAGAGAACAATGGCAACAAGGTGAATATCAAAAAGCCGCCGCATCTTTGGAAACCGGGCAAGAATTACTCTTGCGGGAAGAATTGTTTCCCAACGTGCGGGGGGAAATTCAAGCAGACCTATATAAACTGCGACCTTATCGCATCTTAGAACTATTAGCCCTGCCTGAGTCAAAAGTGAAAGAACGTCGGCATGGCTTAGAACTCCTGCGGGATATGTTAGAAGAACGGCAAGGAATTGATGGGTTAGGGGATGACCGTTCCGGTTTAAATGTCGATGACTTTCTCCGGTTTATCCAACAACTCCGTAGCCACTTAACCGCCGAAGAACAACAAGAATTATTTGAAGCCGAAGCCCGTCGTCCCTCGGCAGTGGCCACTTATTTAGCGGTCTATGCTTTAATCGCCCGTGGCTTTGCTAATAGACAACCGGCATTAATTCGCCGTGCCAGTTTAATGTTGACTCATTTAGCCCGCAGGCAAGATGTGCATTTGGAACAAGCGGTCTGTGCGTTATTGCTGGGTCAGACCGAGCAAGCGTCTCATGCCTTGGATCTAACCCAAGAACATGATGTGCTGGAGTTTATTCGGGAAAACTCTAAAGATTCTCCCGATTTACTGCCCGGACTATGTTTGTATGGAGAACGTTGGCTGCAATCAGAAGTTTTTCCTTATTTTCGAGATTTAATCTCAGCTAAAGCTTCTTTAAAAGATTATTTTGCCGATCCTAATTGTCAAGCTTATTTAGAATCCTTACCAGAGATTTCGGCGGATGAAGCAAATCAATGGATGGTTGTACCGCCGCCGAAATCCCCGATTACCGTGGGATTACCGCAACCGGCAACTTATCGGGAACCGGCTTTGACTATGCCATCGTTAAGCGAGCGGATGGGTCAGGGGCAAAATGCTTCCGGGCAAACGACCTCACCGCAGCCTTTAAGTAATGGCAGTATTGCCGGTGCAAGTAGTCAGAGTTCTCCCAGTTTTATAGCCTCTGGCAGTATCCCCCCTAGCCCATTGCCGAGCGCGATCCGCAATCCCAGTCCCTCATCCCCACCAATTGCGGGGACTTCAGCCAGTTTACCCCCGGACGGAAATAGTCGGCCAACTTCTAGACCCCTGGAAACGACCGGCAACCTGAGAAGTCCGGTTTCGGCAAGTCAGCCGGTGGTGCGGCAGAGCCGTTCGGAAGATAAGTCTCGTGTACCCGTAGCGGCTAGAGTAAGAAGATCCCCGGTGGGCGATCGCGCCCCTGAGCAGTTCGCTTCACCTCGCAGCAAGCATAAGGGAGAAGCCCTAACGATTAAGGGACTCAAAATTGAACGGCTGGTTTTAGTCGGCGCGATCGCTCTGTTAGGAATTTGGCTATTTTGGAGTTTGCTCAAAGCGATCTTTTTCTCTGGCCCAACCCTCAAAGGGGAACAACTCCAGATTAAATTAAGTGATGCTAACCTTACCGAGACATGGGCAGTCATCCCAATTCCCGATCCGCAAACATCTGCCGCCCAATCAGCGAATACGGAGTTAAATCAAGAACAAGCAACTCAGGTAATTAAGCAATGGTTTACCGTAAAATCACAAGCCCTCGGTCCACAGCATCAATTTGAGCAACTTAATACGATTTTGCTCGATCCGGCTTTGTCTCGTTGGCGGGAAACGGCTCAGTTGGCCAAACAACAAGATTGGTATTGGGAATATCAGCAGCACCAGCTTAATGTTAGACAAGTTGAAGTGAATAAAACCGATCCCAATCAAGCTACGGTGGAAGCAGACGTGACTGAAGTGGGTAAATTATATGAGGGCGGTCAGTTTGTTAGAGATGGAAATGAACAGTTGCGGATTCGCTATGAATTAGCTCGTGAGCAAAATAGCGGTCAATGGCGACTGCGTAATTGGGAGATTTTGCAATAGATTGTCATCGGATCTATGGGGAAAGTCCTTTGATTGGTGTGGCGTACATTTCATGTTTTCAGTCGATAGTGAATATCTATTTCAGATATTTACTATCGACTTTGATTTGATGGCAGGTGATGGCTGAATCCGCTCCCGGCGCCGGAAATTCCCCGATAGGGGCAATTCCGCTTTGCTCGGCGCCAAAGACGGGAATCGCGTTGCCGGAGGCATACCCCTGCCGGAATCTACCAGAAATCAGGTTTCTGAAATATTTTGAAATATTTTGCCCCTGATCAGAGACGGTCTTGTACAATCCAGCCCTTTTGTCAAGTAATGATAACATACCGGCAATTAGCCCATCGTGCTGGCCGGTAATGTCAATAAATTATCACAAAATGATCCCCGCTTTCCCTATTAATCCGTAAATGTACTTGGAATGAACTTATTTACCTCTTGATAGAAAAGAAAATTTTCGGCAATATGTACTTAGTCAACCGATCCCGATAATCCCAAAGAAAAAGAGTGTATTAAATGTAACAAAATGTGAGTCAAGCTAATTTCCCATAAGTTTTATAAATGGAGGTGATAAGAAGGCAGATAGTTGGAAAAGAATTGATCGGGTTGAGTGATTAAATGCTGAAAAAATCAGCAACAGCGATAGCTGCCGGTCTACAGACTTTTTCCAGTTAGGTTTTCCAGTTAGGCCAATAGTTGCTATCTGTATTCTTAATCACTTCCGGTAGCAGAAAAACAAGCGTTCATGCGATCGCTCTTTAGCCATCAATCGACGAGTAATTAGGAAAATACCGTCAATGTTTATGCCGATCCTAAGCGCAATAGTTGATGGCTAAAACTCACAGGAAATATGCGGGATCGGCGTTATATGCAGGTAGATTTGACGGGATGCCGTGTGCATCCGCACAGCGAAAGCGAACACACCAATATAATCAAATAATCAAATTAGCTGAGAATATTGGTGTTTTCAGCAGCCCCAATCAACCTCTACCTTTAAAGTTATCGGAGGCCAGATTAATGGCAAAAGAACGTCCACCCCTCGAAGAGATGACATTGCGGCAACTGCGTAAAGTTGCTAGCGAGTATGGCATCTCTCGCTACAGCAGAATGCGTAAAGCACAACTGCTGTCTGCAATTCAAGAAAAGCAAAAAACGAAAATTTCTCCCAGTCCATTTACGCAATTGGAGGCTCAAGAAGAAGTGGAAGCAGCAAAGTTTGAATTAGGTCAAGACGATCGCACTGGTGGCACTCTTGCCTCTGTGGATGAAGAACTTAAAGATTTACCCGGTGGCTACGGTGAAAGCCGGATTGTGTTGATGCCTCGCGATCCCCAATGGGCTTATGCTTACTGGGATGTCACCAACGAGCATAAAGAAGAACTGCGCCGCCAAGGGGGTCAACAACTAGCTCTCCGGATTTACGATGTCACCGATGTGAACATCGAATACGAAAGCCCTCACAGTATCCAAGAATATCCCTGTGATGAAATGGCTCGCGAATGGTATATGCCCATTCCGGTCAGCGATCGCGACTATGTGATCGACATTGGCTATCGTTGCGCCGATGGTCGCTGGCTAGTTCTAGCTCGTTCTGCCCCGGTTCACATTCCTCCGGTCTATCCCTCCGACTGGATTGAAGACCACTTTATCACCGTGGACTGGGAAGAAGACCTGCGCGGCAAGACCTTATTTACTCTGGTTCCCCCCAGCAAGAAAGTTTACGCCGAAAACCCCATCTACGACCAAATCTTCGACATGGCTCAAGGTGTGGAAGCACAGCGGGTTGCTGGTTCTCTATTTGGCTCCATGCAGCACGTCCCCGGCTCTCACGTCCCCGGTTCCATCCCCTCCATCGAAACCGTCAGTTCCTACATCTTTCCCTCTGGCGTGGGAATGTGGGCAATTCCTACCATGTCTGGTCTCACCATGTCTGGAGTCGGAATGTCTGGTGTGGGTTTCTCCGCTTCCCAGCCGCCGATCCGTCCGCGCAAGTTCTGGCTAATTGCTGATGCCGAACTGATTGTTTATGGTGCCACCGAACCAGATGCCACCGTGACCATCGGCGGTCGTCCCATCAAGCTGAACTCTGACGGTACTTTCCGCTTCCAGATGTCCTTCCAAGATGGCCTGATTGACTACCCAATCATGGCAGTGGCAGCCGACGGCGAGCAAAACCGCTCGATCCACATGAAGTTCACCCGTGAAACTCTTTCACGTCATACCAACACCAAAGAAGAAGCCGTCGAAGAATGGCTGGCTTAAAAAAATCCGCGTGTTGAGTTCTCCGTGAACTCATAGCGACTGCCCCCGGTTATATCGGGGGTTTTTTATTGGTTGGTTGTTGGTTGTTGGTTGTTGGTTGTTGGTTGTTGGTTGGTTGTTGGTTGTTGGTTGGTTGTTGGTTGTTGGTTGTTTGTTCTTGGTTAAATGCTCCGAAAGCTCCGAAAGCTCCTCTGCCTCAGAAACCGGGTTTCTTTTATGCTTTCCGCAGATAACTGTAATTTTCACCACAGAAACCCGGTTTCTCAGCCCCCACCAAGGACCCAGAAACCGGGTTTCTTTTATGCTGAAAACAAATAACTTTTGATACCCACCACAGAAACCCGGTTTCTCGCTTGTTAACCCGGTTTCTAGGTATTTCCGAGCAGGAGGAAGCCCCTCACCGGGGCTCCCCGAAGTGAGTTGTGAAACGAGTTAGGGCTTTTACCTGGCCCGGAGAGCGTAGGGGCTTTTTGCTCTGACTTTCTGCGCCACTCCGGGCCGGGTACTCCCAGGTATCGTTTGGGCTTGTTGGATGTGTTTCCGGCCCCAATGAACCTGAATTATTTTGCTACTTATATCTTATCCATTTATTAACAGTTTGTCAAGGCTTTTTAGAGATATTTTTTTAGGTAGGGTGTGTTCGCGGAAACTTTTGGGACAACAATTAACCTTAATTCCAGCCGTAACGCACCACAGATAGTTGGCAGCGGATGGCTCATTCTATTTTATTTTTGGATAGTGGTTGGCAGCGGATGGCTCATTCTATTTTCTGTATGAGATAATTCTTTTATCCGTTATCTATCCGCTGCCAATCCGTTATCTATCCGCTGCCAATTAGAGATAATTTAACCACAGAACTCTGCCGGACACAGAGAGATTTTTCTCGGTGAATCTCTTTGTGGAATAGATAACCGAAACAAATCAAGCTGGCGCTCGCTTTTTTGGATATGCTGAGGAAAATCCTGAACCGGCAACGCTCGCCGTTTTTGGCGGTGGGGTGTTGTGGGTGCTGTGGGGACAGCGGTTGCCCTTGCCGAGTTTTAATCAGAAGTGATAAAATCTAAACCAGTGACTTTTTAGACCAGTGATGCTTTAGACATATTCAATAAGGAAGACAAAGATGTTTGATTGGCGAAAGTTGATTTTACTGAATTTAATTGTGCATTTAATTGTGCTAAATATTGCTTTGGTAATTTTAGGTTTGAGCAGTTTATTATCGGCGAAACCAACTTTAGCGACTCTGCCTGCACAAGAACAAGCTATCGCCCAAAACTTACGGGTGCAAAGGTGGGACTATTGGCGAATTAGACTAAGAACTACATCTCTGGAAGAAGACTGGAAAACAGTGAGCGAAAGTGGCAAAAATGGCTGGGAAATGATTAACTGTGATGTAGAAAGTGGTGATAACTTTATCTTGTGTTTTTTTAAGCGCCCGATTTAAGTATTTTTAATTTTTAAGTATTATTATATTGTCAGGTTTATATTGCAAGGTGGGCAAAGATTCACTCCCCTCTCTTTTCTCCCTTTTAGGCATTTCTCCTCTCTTTCCTCTCTTCATGGTAGCCCACCCGAAGAATGTTAGGGGCTGTGGGATGAATTTTTGTAAGTGGTATAAAAAACAGGTATAAAAACAATTCAGGCAGTAGACTAGCCCAACATGGGGTTTTTCTACTGCCTAGACTTTATAATTATAGATAAACTATCCGCTTGTCTGATAGAAGCCAGTTAAAATTAATCCAGGGCAGCACCCATTTTTTGCATGGTGTCATCATCATCATTATTATCTTCATTATTGTTCGGCTTGTCATAAGACTGGTTATAGCCACCATGTTTTTTACCTCGGCGACCTGTGGTGCGCTTCCGAAACTTGCGGGCGTATGCTTTGTTGCGTTCTGCTTTTTCTTTTTTTAGATTACGACGTTTAGCCACAATAACCTCATTTATAGGACAAAAATAAAGCTTTGGAGATACGATTTTTAGGTCGATGGGCAGTTCCCAAAGGCCTTATTACTTAGATTTGATTGGATTTGATTGTCAGCGCCAAAATATTCCTCATGATTATTCCTGATTACCAGGATCATCATTCTTATGTCACTGATCTGGATGTTTGCTTGCTGGATACCAAATTCCCAGTTCTTGGTGGAGCTGATGGATTGATTCCGGGGAAAAGCGCTGTCTTGGTGAATAAGTTGCTGGCGAGCGGGACTTGACAAAAGAACTTTTGCTCTCTATAAGCATCGCTCTTGATCTTTAACGGTCGATCTTTAACGGTGATTTCCAGGGCTTGAAGAATATGTAAACCCTTTTTACGCCGCCCATTAGAGAGACGTATTAGCCAGTTATCGATCAGAACAAATGTCAATTTTAACTTGCTGCCGCGATTTGGCCAATCCTGACGCTCGCTACCAAGAGTGCTGGGGGTTTACCAAAATTTTGGTACCGTGAGCGGTTTATGGCAATTTTAGCAGTAAATGCGCCTATTTACGCGCCTATTTGTTTGAGTTTTGCTCAGATTTTCCCGATCGCTTTTCTAGGCGATCGCTCCTAAAGCCCCCCTAAAGCCCCCTGAGCATAACATTGTCTATGATCAATTGTCTATGATCAATTGTCTATTATCCCTGACAGATTTTCTAACCCTGGCGTCGCCGTTCCGCAAGATGCAATAAAATGCCTGAGTGGATTTCGCGGGTGATGGGATAAAAGTAGGCAAACACTAAACCCGCGAACAAGACTAGAGTGGGCAAAGGCCCGATCGCCACTCGAATGGCCATAAGTGCAGACGGGGGTTGTACCGGCAAAGGTTGTCCGGCAACTCGTTCGATAAAACCCGCTGACTCTAAGGAAATGCCGACCAAAAATAAACCCACCGCTAGACCAATTTTTTGCAGTAGCACCATGAAAGCGTAGAAAATGCCCTCACGACGTTGACCTGTTTTCAACTCGTCGAGGTCGATGGTATCGGGCACCATTGACCAGGGAACCAGATAAGCGGTGGAGACACCACAACCGGCCAGGACTGCGAGGAAATACATTAGAGGAATTTGGTCAGGTTGCAGGAAAAATAGTCCCCCTTGGGCAATGATCCACAAACCTACTCCCATAAAATAGACGGATTTTTTTCCGTAGCGATCGCTGACTTTGCTCCAAACAAACAACATCAACAGAGCGGTTCCTTGCACCATAATAGCCACTTGGGGAAATTTTTCCTCGGAGAGTTGCATACAGTTGACCACGAAATAGGGAAGGATAGAAGCGGTGACTTGCACCGCTAACCACGAACAAAGATAGATGCCAATGACTAGGAGAAACGGGCGATTACCCCAAACAATTTTTAACTGTTCGACTATGGGCAACGATACCGGTTCTTCCGTTTCTGGTTGCCGCTGGGTCATCATGGCCAAGCGGTGACGAGTACCAAAAAAGCACCAATAAATCGGTAAAACGGCAATCAAGGCACAGATACCGCCGAGAATCAAATAGCGTTGCTGGGGGTCTTCAACGATGCCAAAGACTACTTGGGCTAATATTAGGGAGCCAATACTGCCACCGATGGAAAAAGCGAAGCGAAAACTATTTAAACTGGTGCGCTCGTTGTAGTCCTGGGTCAGTTCTGGGGTTAAGGCAGTGTAGGGCAAGTTGATGGCGGTATAGCTAATGTTAAATAATACGCCGATCGCTACATAGTAGGCAAATAACCCCCATTGACCCAAGGGTGGGACAATCCACTGGCAAAAGAATAGGATGCCAAAGGGTATAGCCCCAAAAATCATCCAGGGATAGCGTCTACCCCAACGGGACTTGGTGCGATCGCTTAATACCCCGACAATTGGGTCGTTAATGGCATCAGAAATTTTGCCAATCATTAAAACACTTCCGGCCAACCCCGCGGGCAACCCTGCCACGTTGGTAAAAAATACCATTAAGAAGAATACTGAAATGTTGGCAGTGATGGCCGCACCGAGATCCCCCGCCCCAAAAGCTAATTTGGTAGAAAAATTCATCGGCGGGGCGGTAGATACCTGAGCCTGTGAGGGATTTAAGGGAGAATCATTCATGGTTCTGGTGATGATTGTCAATAATTTTAATTTTCGTTTTAGTTTCCAAGGCTATGACTGATTTGTACGTTTCTTGGCCAGAGTACCACCAAAAAATTGAGCAGTTAGCTGCCCAAATCTATATTGATGGCTGGCAATTTAATCAAATTGTTTGTTTAGCGCGGGGTGGGTTACGGACTGGCGATGTGTTGTCGCGGATTTACGGGCAGCCTCTGGCAATTCTAGCAGTCTCCTCTTATGGTGGGGTGATGGGTCAAGACCGGGGCAAAATTGTGATCGCCGAACACTTGACCATGACCAGCCAGAGTTTAGGCAACCGCGTGCTATTGGTAGATGACTTAGTAGACTCTGGGGGGTCGATCCAAGAAGCGATCGTCTGGTTAAATCGTCATTATGGAGAGGAGATCCAAGAAATTCGGACGGCGGTACTGTGGTATAAAGCTGCTTCGCGGTTTCATCCGGATTATTTTGTGGACTACCTGCCAGATAGTCCCTGGATTCATCAGCCATTTGAACTTTATGAGGCGATCGAACCAGCCGAATTAGTGGCAATGGCTAACAATAAAGTGAATCACCTCAGAATAATTTGAGGAATTTGAGGATAATTATTCTGGCAGAAACAGTCAATTGCTGGATCTTGCTAAAATTTGTCTAATTTTTGTCTAACTTTAAGGTGGATTGTCTTTGTACGGGAGTTTGTAGGCATGGATAACGCGAGTCTGTCGAAAAAACCATTAAAAATCAGCCAATCGGCGCTCGCTGGAGAAGATATTCCACGAGCGGTTCGCGAACCGGGAAAAAAAGCCCTAGCTGTAGCCCCTGGGTCACGTCCCAAACCTGTTTGGGCGATTGGTGGATTGATTATCTTAGTAGCGATCGCTACCAGTGGGGGCGTTTGGTATGGCTGGCAGACTCAACAGAAATCTGTCGGGGCAACCTCAAATCTAGAGGCAAACCCATCCTCAGCGGAAACCACAGAAACTTCCTCACCAGCGATCGCAGCGGTTAATCCTACCGAGTCGAAAGCCACCGAAAATGTACTGGGACATTTGCGCTATGAGGAAGCCCCCGCATCAGAACTGATCCCGATTACTTCCGATGGTAGGCTGAAGATGCGGCAAGCGGCTGCCGATGCCTTTCTGAGAATGCAAGAAGCAGCCCGCTTAGACGGCATTGAATTAGTAGCAATTTCCGCATTTAGAACCTTAGAAGACCAAGATTATTTATTTTTTGGCATAAAAGCGGAAAGAGGTCAAGGGCCGACAAAACGGGCAGAAGTTAGCGCCCCTCCAGGATATAGCGAACACCACACTGGCTATGCAGTGGATATTGGAGATGGGAATGTTCCCGCTACAAATTTAAGTATAAATTTTGAAAATACTCCCGCATTTAAGTGGTTAGAAGAAAATGCCTCTTACTATAGTTTCGAGCTATCATTTCCAGAAAACAACCCCCAAGGAATTAGTTATGAACCTTGGCATTGGCGATTTGTAGGCGATCGACATAGTTTAGAAACATTTTACAGAGCACAAACCTTAAAATAATTAGCGTAATAATTAGCGTAATTAACTATCAGCCAAACTAGACTGTATTGGGCGCTAAATAACCTTTTCCCCCTAAAAATCAACCCGAAAAACCGCGCCCAAACGCACCAAAAATCGCCGAATCATAAACCGTTTTTTTTAACCGAGAGGTAAAAATGGTACAAACACCTGCAAAATCGGAAACAGAAACTTTACTACTAAAGTTACCCAGAACTCTGAATTTATACGTCACCCAGGAACAATTTGCCGCTTTAGCAGCCAGCAATCGAGAATTACAACTAGAGAGAACCGCAAAAGGAGAATTAATTGTGAATCCACCCACAGGTTGGGAAACTGGAAAACGAAATTGGAGTATTTCGGGAGAGTTATATATATGGTGGCGGAATGCCGGTGAACCCGGAGAAGCTTTTGACTGTTCAACGGGATTTATTTTACCCAATGGTGCAAATCGTTCTCCCGATGCTAGTTGGATTAGTCAAGAGCGGTGGGATGCACTGACCGATGCACAAAAGGGAACTTTTCCGAATATTTGCCCGGATTTTGTGGTGGAATTGCGCTCGGGTTATGATGCTTTGAAGCCCTTGCAAGAAAAAATGCAAGAGTATATGGAGAATGGGGCAAAATTGGGTTGGTTAATCGACCCACAAAGTAAAATTGTGGAAGTTTATCGAGCGGGTTTAGCAGTAGAAATATTATCCAATCCAACGGAGTTATCTGGGGAGGAAGTCTTACCCGGTTTTGTGTTGAATATGCGTCGGGTTTGGGGTTAGGGATTTAGGGTTAGCGCCCGCCCATAAAACCAGTTAATATATAATCAAATAAAAACCGTTTTTTTACTTAATTTAATAAGTGAACACTTTAGGTTAAAACCTAGGCTAAAAATATTTATCACCGTTTTTCAAGCTAAAATTTATTTAGATTGTATATTAAATATAACTCGGAATAATCAAAGAGGTAAAAATGGTACTACCGGCCAAATCGGAAACGGAAACTTTGTTACTGAAGTTACCCAGAACTCTGAATTTATACGTCACTCAGGAACAATTTGCCGCTTTAGCAGCCAGCAATCGAGAATTACAACTAGAGAGAACCGCAAAAGGAGAATTAATTGTGAATCCACC
>FWWL01000946.1_pt1 | contig 73709 bp, 45 predicted proteins | sample 2228331 | NCBI WGS metagenome assembly FWWL01 (sample SAMEA103939775, study PRJEB20133) | metagenome
AATAGAAGATTTTGAAAAATTTTTAAAATCAGAAGATATAAAAGAAGAAAACATAAGATACCTTACATATATAATTAATAATAATTTATATAAATTGAATGTTTACTGTTTGATAGAAGTAATAAAAGGTCTGAAAAAAAACTTAGATGTATCATGGTATGCTAAGCCTGAATTTTATTGGAAACAAATGGAAGAAATAAGACTTGGGTTAATGCAAAACTTAGATGTTTCTATATATGCTAAACCAGAATATGATTGGAAACAAATGGAAGAAATAAGACTTGGGTTAAAAAAAGGATTGAATGTTTCTGTTTATGCTAAACCAGAATATGATTGGAAACAAATGGAAGAAATAAGACTTGGGTTAATGCAAAACTTAGATGTATCATGGTATGCTAAGCCTGAGTTTGATTCGTTGCAGATGGGTGAAATAAGATGCGGATTAAAAGAAAATTTAGATGTATCTAAATATGCCAAACCCGAGTTTGATTGGCAACAGATGGAACAAATAAGATTAGAATTATTAAAACAAAAAAAAGAAACACAAACTATCTGATCTTAATGAAAAAGTTATTAGAAGAATATCTAAATGAAGCATATCAGATAGAAGGAATTCTTATCTGTTTATCATATAAAACAAAAGCAGAATTGTATATAAAAAAAAATAATAACATAATAAAAACTATAAAAGATAAGAAAATTACAAAAGAAGAAAAATCATTGTCTGATGATGATATGTTATTAAAAATTAAACTTTAAAAACATGGAAGAGAGAAAATCATTAATGGATTATTTAAATGATGGTTGTACTTTTTATTTAGAGTATGAAGCAGGAGGTGATTCTGTTGATTATGTGAAGTATAAAATAGCAAATAAAGGCGAATTAATAAAATCAGGATTAGATGATGGTATATCTAATGATTTATTATATATGATAACTGAATTGGCAAACAAAGATATATTTGAAGTCTCTGATGGAGAATACTTAGGAGAGCATGTTAGTTTTGAATTATATAAATATACATGTGATGATTTTATTTTAAATATAAACATAACCTCTACATATAATAATTTTAACGAAGCCTTTATAAAACTCAATCTAAATAATGAATTACATAAGAAAATATTTATTGACTTTGCAAATCAATATTTTGAAAACTTTTATAAAGATAAAGAAAAGGTTAAACATGTATGGTGCTTGTGCTCTTTATATGCTAATGACGAAGAACTATATAATAAAATACTACTTTCAAATCATCATGATGTAGAATTCGAAATAAAAAACTATGACTATTTTTATGAATTATTACATGCAGAAACAGAGTATAGTTCTGATGATATTGATAGTGACGATTATTGCTATTATAAATTAGATGAACATTTGCATTTGACATTAAATATGTGCATGAAAAACCATGATAATGAGTCATATAGTTTAGACTTTAAAAAAGAAGAATTATCAAATAAATTAAATCAAATAATACTGTGAACAATGAAAACAGATTTAGTTAATTCTGTCATTAAAAACATAATTAAAGATAAAGAATTAAAAGATGATGAAAGATATTTCTATACGGCTTTATTGACTTCTGTCTATAAAAACGTAAATGTAAAAAATAACATTGAAGAAATTCTAAATAGTTTAGATCCTAAGAGTGATACATTTATGAATGATTTATATAAAGCCATCAAAGAAATAATAAAAACACATATTGATAAAAATAGTGATAATCTCATTGAAATAACAAAATGTCTCGGTGAATTTTACCTACAATGTATAATTAAATATGAAGTAAACAAAAAGCCAAATGAAAATATATTGGAAGATTTTCGTACATTTGTTTTATCTAAAGTTAAGTAGAGTATCATGGCAACACCTTTTAGACATACAACATCAATTTGTAAAAAAATGAATATAAAGGACGATAAATTAAAAGAACAAGTTCATATAATTAATGAATATATAGATAGTGTAAAGATGGTTAATAGTAGATATGGAGCAAGAATATACACACATAATTCATGTTTACCGGAATTAATATCAAGCATAAGCAAGTATTCCATAGATTATAGATTCGATAATAATGTTTTGAAAGAAGTATTTGAGTTACATTGCAAAGAAGATTTCCTAAATGTCTATCCTTCACTAAACGATTACTTTGACAAAGAAACAAAAGATATATATGATATAAAAGAATGTTATGAAAAAATAAATCGTTTTATGAAATTTATAAAGTTCAACCTTAAATCTAATAACTTAGTTCTTCAATTTATGGATGACATAGTAGAGTGGGCATACTATAGTAATGATAATGCTTGGATTAGAAATCTTATTATATTCGATAATACGTTTCAATATATAATTAGCATGTTCATGAATCATGAACTAAAAGATGGAACCAACATAAGAGATGTATTCTTACGTATGCAAAAGAACTTTGGTAGGATGGATGTCTTGTCTTTGAAACAAGCAAATAACTTTGTAAAAAATGGAGTCATTTAAATTTAAAATAGTAGGAATAGATCCAGGATTGAAGGGAGGAATATGTATAATGGACCAGTATAATAAATCTATCCACCTATATAAAATGCCTGTAAAAAATAAGATGATAGATTATAACGCTATAAAAAATATCATTAATTCTCCAAATATAAAAACAATCATATTGGAGTATACAACTATGATATTCGGAACCTCCAAACACACAGCTTGGGAAATGGGAAGACAGATAGGAATATTCGAAGGATTATCAAATTGCTTTTATTTAGAATTGTTTGAAGTATCTCCAAGAAAGTGGCAAAATTATATATTTAAATCTTTGTATTCAGAGAAATTAAAACATATACCAGACGACAAAACAAAATTGAAATCTAAAAAGATATTCGTAGATATTTTAAAAGAAGAATATTTTGATTATGAGATATACTATAATAATAGAAAAATAGAAAGAATAAAACTAGATAATAAAAACATTGGATTATTATCTGCAATACATAAAAAGAAAAATGACAAAGAAATTAAAATAAGAATGAATGATGGCATAACTGATAGTTTTTGCATAACTTTGTATTACGTCAAATCACAAACAAATGAACAATAAATTTAGCACAGCATACATTATTCCGGGAATAAGAAACTTAGAGTATAGTCGAGAATGTTTATATGACACTTTAGATTCTATATGCAAACATTTCGATGTAGATATAAACGATATATTGAATAGACCAAAACATAAAAATTCGTATAAATTAGTTCAACCTGTTAAACTATTTTGTTATGTAGCCATCAAAGATGGATTCACATATATGTCATTGGCAAGATTTTTAAATAATAATCATGCCAATATCATGCATCATTTTAAAACTTTTGAACATGACTATAAACTAAACTATAAAGAATTTAAAAACAAATGTTCAAATTGGTTAAAGATACATCGCCATGAATATTTGGTAGAACTTCATAAAGTAAAAAAATGTTAAAACAAATAGCATATAAAAGATTATTGATTATATTTGTAGAAAATTTAATCTTATGAGAAAGCTATTTGTTTTAATCCTGTTGATTTATGCTTACACTTTGTTTAGCCAGTGTAAGAAAGCCGAAAGTCTTATTTTTATAAATGACGAAGATGCACTGTCTTATAAAGTGGAGTTAGGAGATGAATATAAAATGTTTATAACATTGCACTATAAGGAAGATAAGTCGTTTTACAGTATATATGTTTTTAATTCAGATAATGTACATCAAAGTTTTGCTCTCGTTGATGATTTTAAAGAAGTGACAAACACGAAAATGAATCCTGCTATTTTCTACCCGTTCACTAAGGTAGGATTGGCAGCATTAGCCAATGACATTGCTGAACTGAAATTAATAAGAATAAAAGACAAGAACGAAAACACAGTAGAAATAATACTCATGGATGATGAATGGATAGAAGATATCCACTGTATAGTTCTTGAGTTAGTAGATAAATTTTTTAATTGATAAAACTATGAATTTAAAACCCATTGGTAAGCGTGAGTTTGATAATATAATATTCACTGTTTATGAAGTTGACAGCATAAAACAAAACTCCGATGATTGGTACAAACTAAGAAGAGATTATATAGGAAGTAGCGAGATTGCTACTATATTAGATCTTTCTAAGTTTTCATCTGTGAAAGAATTGATAATAAAAAAGGTATTTCCTGAGAAGATAGATGAAAAGAAATCAAACAGAATGATAATGGGTTCTATTTTGGAATCGGTGATTGGAGATTTTATATTGCCGTATTTTGAAAGAGATATAGAAACTACATTATCGAATTATATGAATAATACAAAGATACGAAATGTAGTTAAAGATTCAAATACATACCTACTGGAAATCAATAATATATTTAAAGATAAACCTTATTACATTATTGTAAGTCCAGATTATGTAGATGTGGATTACAAAATACCTTATGATATAAAAACAATGACAAAATATAGTTATGATTCTTTTATATCCAATACAAATCCTAGTGATTATATATGGCAATCTTTAATGCAGCAAATAGTATTCAATTCTGAAATTGGTTATTTATTTATAATGATTGATGCTAATGATATAAAATTGTTTGAAATAAATATAAATGAATATGTACCAATGTTTGAAACTCTATATGATTCTTTGGAAAAATTCCATAAAGATTGTGAGTTTGCAAAAACATTAACATACGATGAGTTCATTACGAAGTATATAGATGTTAAATTTGATACAAGCAATTTATCAGAACCTGAAAATGATGTATTGGAAATAAATATAAACAATATAGATGAGGTACTAAACGAAGTAAGACTAATGCAAAATGATTTGATTGATGACCTGAACATGGAAACTCTTATAGAATTGTGTTTAAAGTATATCAATATAAATGAAGAAAAGAAAGAACTCACAAAATTAGAAGATTCAATTAAATCTATATTTAAGCAAATCGGAAATGGTTATAAATATATAATCATAGATGTGCAAGAGCAGGGATTTAAAGTAAAAATCAACCTCGCAAGATTTAAAATACAAGAAAAATAAATGACCATGCAACCAATATTTTCTTTCAAAAAAACAAACAATAAAAATATATTGGAATATGAAGAAGTACAAAACTTAATAAAGGATAAGGTGTTATTCTGTGGAACATATAAAGCAGACGTAAATAAGATAGTGATAGGCGTATCCAAAGAAATATCAAATCCAGAATCACTAATCATATATAATCATGAAGTTATGGCGGATATAGATATAAAGGTAGATGATGTAGTATTTGATGAAAAAAGTATAGATTTTAAACCGAAGGAAGGAAAAAGTTTAAATTTGAATTTGAAAACTAATATCAATTACATAGAAAAAGAAAATACAGATAACATCATTGATATTGATATGGACAATATATGCATAAATATATATTCAAAAGAATTATATAATATCATAAAAAAAGAAGTTGAATCTATTTTATTGTCAAACTAAAAATTTACAATTATGAGCAATTCAAATTTTATCATTAAAAACAAACCTAATTTAAAAAATGTAAATCACATCATCATTTATGCTTTACCAAAGGTAGGCAAAACAACAGCAGTATCAATGATTCCAAAAAATGTTATACTTGCTTTTGAAGATCAAGCTTTCTATTGTGAAGGAGATATGATTGATATGAGAGCAAATACAGAAGAGACTATAAAAGAAAAGTTAAAACAATTACCTGACATCATAAATGAAATTAAATCGGCAAACTATAATTTTGTAACAATAGATACTTTATCATCTATGATACCATACGCAAAATATTTGGGTGAACTTCTTTATTCCAAAACTGTTATAGGAAAGAACTGGTTTACAAAGGGTAAGGCTGATTATGGTGATTTGTTAAATATTCCAAAAGGATTAGGATACGAGTATTTAAAACAAGGAGTTACGAAATTTTATGATTTGTTGTTTAGCAATAACTTAAAAGTAATTACTGTAGCTCATGTAAAAGAAAAATATATGGATGATTCTGGAACCATATCTATGCTGGACATTGATGCTCCGGGACCTGTATCCCGCATGTTAGCAAAAGAAGCACAGATTATTGGCTACCTAAGTAAAAGAAAAACAGATGAAGTCTGGATTTCATTTAAGAATACGGAGAATATATTGACAGGAACAATTGTCCCGGATCTACAAGGGAAAGATTTTATACTTACAAAGAAAAAAGATGATAAATTTGAATCTAATTGGGAAGAGATATTAAAGTACATACTATGAACATAATAAAAATAGAGGACTTATTAAGAAGTTATTATAAGGAATTTGATAAAGATAAGTCTTATTTCAAAAGCAAATATGAATTTCTTTATAACAAGATCAGGAAAGATCAGGGATATATTATAACTATTGCTGGTAGACCTGGACATGGAAAGACTATTTTACGTCAAGCGATTTTATGGGATTTGATTAATCAGAATAGCGACGTTATATTCAATGTTGTAGATTTCCAATTAGATGTACCTTTAACATATCTTCTGGAAAAAGATATGGCTAGGGAAGGCTATGATTATAATAAGAAAGACCATATTATAGAGTATGGTAAAAAGATTATAAACAAAGGTGTGAACGTTCATTTTATAGATTCAATCAATACTATAGAAGAGATATATACATATGCAAGATTAGTCTTCGATAACAATAAAGGAGACAATGTATGTAACATTTTAACTTTAGATTTTGCTGGGTTAATTCCTCAATCAAGAGTAGAAGGCGGTATAAGTGAGTTTTTAAATATATGCAAAAAATTGAGAAAGGAGTATAATTGTATAAGTATTGTTCTAACACAATTAAACAGGAACGTCAATGACAATAGTCGAATCAAACAAGCAAGTCCGTTAAACAGAATATTAGATACAGATATATATGGATCGGATTTGTTTATGCAATATAGTGATTTGCTTATAACAATAGACGTTCCATTAAAACGTGGTATAAATATATGGAGTGAAAAAAGTATAATGTGTGACAATGATACTGTTATCATTACCTTATTAAAGGATAGGATAACAGGTAACTTATCTACGTATGTATATAAAAAGAATAAGTTCGATTACGAATTTATGTACGATTTAGATACATATACAAGTGAGGGTTCCAATAATCAAGAATCATATATTGAAGAAGATTATGATCAATTAGACGAAGAATATGATGACATCGATAATATTTAAATTTTAATTAACTTTGTAAAAACTATTAAACTATGAGCACAATTTTAGATTTATTAAATTCAAACAAACCAAATTTGCCATTCGGTTATAAGATTGAACCAGGTATAAAATTGTTTGAGCTACATGAAGTTAGATTAGATAGCTTAAAAACACAAAAAGGTATTAGACAAAATATAACTTTGATTGGAGAAAATAAGACAGATAAAGCGAAACAATTCATTAAATTGTTTAGATTTGGTATCGCTTCTGACTCGTATATAAAATTTCCCGCTATTATTACTATTAAGTTAATGCAATCTTTAGATCTTGATGTATCTTATATTCTTTCAATGAACAGCAGTCAATTTATCTTATCTCTTGGCACATTCGTTGAAAGTATAAACAAAGCTTTGAATAGTAAAAAGAAAAAACCTTTGTTGATTATATCTTTAGACAAAGAAGGATATAAATATAACGATAAAATGGGATATTCATTTTTCTTACTTGATGTAGCCAAAACACAGGAAGAATTAAAATACACAAACCCGTCCTATAATAAGGATGAAGATCCAGTTTTGAAAGAGATAGAGAATAATAATGCATCAAAGCAAGAAGTTGTTTCTGAACAACCGAAGCAGGTGTATAATGATAATACAGATGACTTGCCATTCTAATGTATAGGCCAGACTATAACATAAATTTATTTAGCATTGTAAGAAGAGTTAAATTATATGATAGAGGATACATCAATGTGGTGTATCCTCATTATATTTATACAAAAGCCAGTAAAGATGTAGTTTACTTGTTAAAGAACAATATAGAAGATGTTTTATATTGTGTATATCTTGCAAGCTATGATGAATTAAAAAAAGAATATGGAGATAATAATGTATATAAGCTTGTAAGATACTTTAAGAAAACAAAGAAGACATATTACTATTATAAAATTATGATAGATTATTTAAATGAGAAATATAGATTGAGACAACCGGATATAAATTATATTAACTTTGAGAAGATACATAGAGTTGCTGATGTCAAGGGTATATACCTAAAGCAAGAAACATCTATATATGAAGTAGATAAAATAAAAGCAGATAGAGAATCATCATCAATAATATATTATGAGTTTGACGTCGAAAAATATGTCAGAGATCATCTTAATGAAAGTTGACAATGTTAAATCTAGTCATCCGGAACTTACGACAATTACATCTAAGATAGTTAAGAAGTACTATGATGAAAGTAAGTTCATAATTTATAATCACGATCCAAACTCATTGCCATTTTTATTGCCAGCCTTTGGAAATATATACATAGAAAAAATGATGGAGGATGTAAATAATCTTCCATCATTTTTACCTTATATGTTTAATGTTGTGTTATTGGATGATAAATACAAAGAATACATAGAATACTTAATTCCTATATTAATGAATAATATTCCGATCATTTCTACAGTAAAAACATTTAAGACCATAAGAGATAATAGTTTTATCTCTATGTCATTATTAATTGACAATCAAACCTTCGGATTTATACATTCATATAATAACACATACTTTAGTTTAATGAAAGATATACCATATACATATCCATTCACAAATCATATGGATTTTATATATCTTCAATATGAGATATTAAAAGAATTGAAAGAACTGAATAAATTAAATGAGCCATCATCCGACATAGATATAGTAAATCATTTGGAAGAAATAAAAAGGTATACTATAAAATTTGAAGAAAAGTACATCATTAGATGTTATATAAAAAATAACTATGCATATATATACGATCCAAATGATATTATATTAATGATATTGCAAATAAAAAATATGCCTAAAGATGTTGAAGTAGAATCTACATATTGGATGGATACATTATCATATGGATTTAAATATGTGATATATCCTGAAGAGATCGAAATAGACATGAACAATGATCAATGTAAAATAATATCAAATGTAAATATAGAAGGTCGAATCATATATAATAACACTACCAATAGAGAATATATGTCACCAAATATGTTGGTTCCTACATCTATACCTGGAATATTTAAATTGATATGTAAATACACAAAAAGAAGTGATACATTATGAATAACATATCATCAATCATAAAAGTCAAAGATTATATCAAAAGCAAAGGATTAACTGAAGAACATATATTCAAAAAGATATTGAACCTGCAAAACAAAAGACTTGAAGGATATAGAGAGTATAGTATGTTTAATGAAGAAAAAACACCAAGTCAATATATATATTGGAATGATCGTTTTAATGAATATAGATTTAAAGATTTCTCTTCCGGACATGAAGGAGATATCATAGATTATATTGCATATAAATACTTTAAAGGTGATAAAGAAAAAGCAAAAATTACAATAATTAAAATATGTGAGGATATTATAAATAATAAGGAAGAAATAAAACTAGACAATAAAAATCCCAACTCAATCGAATATGAATTGAGAGAAAATAAAATAACCAAAATAAACGAAATAAAAATTAAAGGATATGCCAATCGATTATATGATGATGAAAGAGATTTATATTTTATTAAAGAGTTAGAGATAAATGAAGATATTATTAAAGAGTATGGAATACTGACAATCAGAGATAAAGAAGAGACAAAATTCCTATATATCGATAGTGATGGAACTTTTGCTCAGATATACAATCCATACGCTACAGATAAAAAGAAAAAGTTCTACAATATATCATCATATACATTAGAAAAACTACCATACGGAATGAAGAATATAATTGTGTCAAAAAAACCTGTAAAGAACATATTTATATGCTCATCAGTAAAAGATATGCTATGCTTGAATAATCATTTTTACATAAACTATATGCCATACAATTCAGCAGTAACATACTTAAATGAGAGATATATAGATGAAAAAAGCTTACCAAGGATATTTAATAATTATAACATATATATTGTATTTGATGGCGATAAAACCGGAATAAATTTGGCAGAGAAAATAAAAAAGCAAAATAAAAGAATAAGAGTGGTAGATGTGAAACAATCTTTTTATGAGGAAGGAAATATAATATTTAAAGATTTAGCAGATATGCAAATGAAATATAAGAATCTAAATAAGTTTAGATTTGATCTATTAATGTAGCGAATAAAAAACAAAAAGTATGGAAAGAGAAAAAGTGAATGTTGGAACAATCGATGTGACGGAATTCACAAGTGAGTTATGCTTAAACTCAATCTACAGCGATGATGAAACGAAGAGCGACATAGTGTCACTTTTATTGATGCCATATATATGTAAAGAAGATATAAGCTTTTATGATTATTGTTTAAACGCTCATGAGTTTAAGAGTGGATTTTTAGTTTACAAGGTATCACACATAATTAAATGTGAGAATGAATATTATAATGGTGCGTTCAATCATAAAAATGATAATAAAGTATTATTGGGAATCAAAGCGAAATATATCCCTGAAAATAAAAATGAAGATATAAAAGAAGTAAGATCAAAATTAGAAAGTAATTTAAATATATTTGCAAATACAATATATAATATTTTACCTGAAAATATTTTAGCCATTCATATAGAAGAAGAAAGGAAGAACCTATATGATATGGGGATACTCTATTTGATTTCGGATGATATAATTTATTCAACAGTAAATAAAATAAATAAATGCGAATATTATGATATTGATAAAAGATATGCATTAAGAGTGCATGATTTCTATAATCTATTATATGCATATAACTCTATAATCAAAGAAACAAACATGCCTCAATTATCCGAAAGATTATCCACAACAATAAAATTAATGACAGAAGTCGTAAACAAAGTAAATATATCTGTAGATGTGGATTATATCAAAAGATTATACCTGATTACATCCACCCTTTCAAAAAATAAATATCCACCAAAAAAAGGTGAAGTTAATCTTTATAAGTATTTAACTGATCCAGGTAACCAATTTGATAAAGATAAGTATAATGCAAAATGGATAATAGGTAATTATATAAATGAACAACTAACAAAAGAAATAAATGTATACAATGAAGATCTTGATATAGTAGATTCTTTAATTCATTCATCGAACATAAATATATTTGAAAGAATAAAAGAATTTAATTCCGTTGAATTTACAAGAGAGATATTAGAAAGCATAGAATTCTTCAAAATAGAATTTCAAAAATTTAAGACAGAAGGAGAAAAAACAACAGAAAAATACTTAACACTATGAAAGACTTTTATATACACGATATAGAAGTTTATAATGATGTCGCTTTCGTATTATATAAGAAAGTAAAGGATGATAACTTTATATACTTTGACTTGTTAAAAGACAAACAAAAACACAAAGCTTTCTTTGAGAAAACTTTTATTATAGATAAGAACTATCTGATAGGATTTAATAATTGGGCATTTGATATACCTGTGACTATATTATTCAATGAGTTAAAATATAAAATGTTTGCTAAATATAAAGAAGCTGTAAACTACCTTACATCTTTATCAAGAGACTATTCGTATAAAAAAAGTATAATCGAATTGCTAAATAAATTCTTCACACAAGAAGAATCGAAAAATATATATAAAAAGTATATAAATGAATTAAATATTATTGATTTATATTTAATGAATAAATGGGATGATGATAGTAGAAGAGCGTCATTGAAGTGGGTAGCAGCAAATATCAATAGTGATAATATAAAAGAGACGCCATATAATTTTACTGAAAATGTATTGACGGATGGTGACAAATTAAATGAATGCATTGAGTATTGTAAAAACGATATTAAAGAAACAGAAAAGATCCTTTTAAGACAGAAGGATGCTATAAAGATGAGAATCGATTTGAATAAAATATTAAATAACAATGCACCGGTAAATAAATTTCTATCACTATCTAATACAGCAATAGGTTCAAAGATTATTTTGGATAATGTAACTAAAAGAAAAAAGAAATCCGTAAAGCAATTAAAACAAGAAGCAAAACAAGTTAAGTATATCTTTGATGTGTGGAATGAAATCTTATTCGATAATGTAAAGCACTATTTGGAAAACAATGAGGAATTACACGAAGAACTATTTAAATTTACTAACGGAACATTACATAGAAACAAAGAATATGGTATAACCTTTCATATAAAAAATACACTGACAAAAGAAACATACTCAGAGATAACATTAGCAAAAGGTGGAGGTCATGGTTTAATGACACCTGGATATATTCAATCTGATCATGAAACCATGATCATTGATTTTGATGTAGCTTCATATTACCCTTCAATAGTATTAGGATATGATATGTATCCTATGAACATAGGTAAAGAATTTATAGAGGTGTATAATTATATTAAAGAAGAAAGATTCAAGTATCCAAAAGGACATTCACTAAATAAAGCATATAAAGAAGCTCTAAACTCAATCGTAGGTTTATCAAATCTTCCGTCAAGTATATTCTTTGATCCACATTTCTTTTTTAGAGTGACATTGAACGGACAAGCAATGCTTGTTATACTCATCCATGAATTAATCAAACACATAGACTTGGACTTGGTTCAATTGAATACTGACGGAGCTACAATAAAAATAAAAAGACAGGATAAAGAAAAAGCTGATGAGATATTTGAATGGTGGCAAGAAACATTTAGATTTCAATTGGAGTTTGTAGAATATACAAGGATGATTATAGAGCATGTAAATAGTTATATAGCTGAATATAAAGTATCAGAAAACGCTGAAACAGTATACGATAAAGGAACTGAGTATGTAAGCACAAAAGATAGGTGTGTATATAAATTAAAATGTAAAGGAAGGTTTATATTTGATGATAAAGATATAGAATTACATAAAAATAATAGTGCAAGAATCATTCCAAAAGCCATAGCAAATTATTTCTTTAAAGGTATATCCATAACAGAAACAATATTAAGTGAAAAAGAGCTTGAACTTTTTCTTTGCTTTCAACGTATAAACACAGATACCAAGTTAGTTTATATTAGAGCAACGGATTATATGATGGGAGCCGGAATTGATAAAGCAATAGAATATAAGAATAAAGTTGTCAGATATGTATATACTGACGATAAACAAGAATCTGTTGTAATGCATAGAGTAGGTAAAAATGGATATAAATTGCTAGATAAGGATTCAAAATTTGTTTATATTTGCAATGATATAAAAGATAGAGAAAAGATTATGAATCTTATAGATAGAAAACAATATATAATTAAGGCAAATAAGTTGATTACTGACATACAAAAATCTACAAGTGATTTGTTTAATTTATTTAATACCTGATATCATGAAAGAATTAAATGATTATCAAGAAATGCTTTTATTTGAATACTTAATGTATAAAGAAATAGGGAACAGTAGGTCTAATGATGATAAATATAATGAAGTTAAAAAGTACGAAAATAATCATGAGATTGTTAGAGAGGTGGTTCTAAAATATAAAGATCAGTATCCTCCACTATTAATTATATATGCTGAAAATGATATAAAAGAAAATCCTGAAATATTCAATTGGGGATTATACAGTCCGGCAGTAGCAAGAATTAAACCACATCTACTTGATGCTTTACATGAGCATTATAATTGGAAGTTATATGCTTGGGCTGTGGAAAAATATTGCCCTGAATATATGAAATATCATCCTAAAAAACAATCAACATGAAAAACAATGATACATTCAATATAAGTATTATATATAAACTGTATGTCAAAGATGAAAACAACGTAATTGTATATACGGTTTCATCTAGTATTTATAGTATCATCCATGAGAAGTTCGCAAACGAAAAAACGTATCCCATAAAAGAAATATGGAAGATTGACAGATATATAAATAAAGAGAATCCGAAAGAGGTCCATGAGAGAAAAGAAAGATTAATTAATTCTGTAAAACAAAAACAAGATGAGCAGATATGATGTTCCACATATAAACAATGTTAGAACACATAGGTGGGCCCATATTATTTCCAATATGTGCCATCAAATCAGAGAAGATGGCATAGCCATATATGATAAAAATGAAGACATATTAGAGTTCATAAGGGAATATATATTAAAGAATGAAAACAGGTTTTTTGTAATTGGATCAAAATCTAAGATATACATTATTGATAAAAACTATTGATTATGATCGTATTAATTGAACATATTGCAAAAGATAAAAAACTAAACATCTATAAAATTTGTGGTAAACCAGAAAAGAATAAATCTAATCCTACTATAATCAAGAGACTATACAATTACGACATGAATAGTAACAGTGTTGTATTCCATGAAAATATAGATAAGTATATTTTGTTAAAAATATAATTATAATGTCGAAAAAATATATATTTGGTAAGAAGGGCTCAGGAAGTTATATAACTTCTGACATAAGTATAGAGAAGAGCCTTCGTGATTATATGAAATTTGTAAAAAAATACAAACCTATTTCTGCCAAAGAGCAGATTGAATTGATAATAAGATATTATGATAAGAACACAAGCGAGATAGAGAAGAAAAGAATATACGAACAAATTATATATTCAAATCAAAGGATGATCATATCTATTGTAAAAAAAGAAATATCAATAAATCACAATAACGACAAATCACAAATATACTTAATGGATTATATTCAAGAAGCTAACATAGGTTTAATTAAAGCTTTTGAAAGATATAATCCCTCATATAAAGTATTATTTTATACCTATGCTGCATACTGGATTAGACACCATATAAACTTATTTATGAACACGATTGTAGAAGAAAATAAAATTATACCACAAACTTTCAAAAGGAAAATAATAAGATTAATAGATTACATAGATAATAAATTAAAGAAGGATGTTGTGCCAACATATGAGGATATAGTTAAATATTCGAAAATAAACAAGTCCGAGTACTCAATACTACAACCATATATCATAGAAATTTATTCTGAATATAATATTAATCCATCTAAAAAACCTGAATTCCTTGAGAAATATGCTCTATTGAACGCATTAAAATCTAATCCTTTATTTATTAATTATATATTAGAGCAAAACAATAAAGCAAAAACAAAGGAATATGAACATAATGTGTATAATTATAACAAAGATAAAATATCTTGGGATAAAGAAAAAGCAATAATAGATGTTCTCTCTAAGGCTAAACTTAATAAAAAATATATCGAAACTATCAAAAAAATAATAAGAGATGAAAAGATAGATCCTAAAATTAAATATTCCGCTTTGAAGGAAATAAAGAAAAACAGAACCTTATCTAAGATAATAAGAAAAATACTTGAATCATGAGCGTACATGCTATGCCAATAATCATCAATTGTATAAGATATAAGAACTATGTTATACCTATACATGCCGATAATATATATTCTTTTCATTTGTTACGAATGGCAGGAATAGAGAATATAGATGTGAAATATAAAGTCGGAAGAAATGGAGCATATAAATCTAAAGGAATAAGAAACAAGGACAAGATAATATTTGATTTGACAAAAAACGTAAACAAAATAGTTCCTAAAACAACTTCATATATAATCATACCTTCTAAGAAACCAATCAATGAACAATTAAACAATCAATCTTTAGAATTGACGATACCTTATGTTTATGAAAATACCAAATATATCATTAAAGTTATAACAAAACCTTTTGATATTTATCCTTATATACACATAAGTCAATCAATAAAATATGATAGGTTGTTCTTTTCTGTTTTGGATAGAAAGAATGAAACAGTTCCATATATAGGAAACATTTATATAAATGGAAAATATATACCTTATAGTAAACCATTAGAACAATTCCTTAGAACATTGGATGCATATTCATATGACACATCAGAAAGTATTGTTTCTATTTTAAATAAGTGCTTGTTTCTGGAATATGATATAATTGACAATAAACTCGTTGAAATAATAGACAGTGAGTATTATCTTAATATAGTCAGCACTTCGTTCACATCTGAAAGAAAATACGATGCGTTTATTCCTGTTTATGATGAAGTACTATTGAAAAATTACGAAAGATTTGCAAAACTAATAAAGTGATATGTCTTCTTACATAATAAAAAATAATGATTACTTCTATCTTGATAATAATGTAAAAGATAAAATAAATGAGTCATCAGAGATTCTTAATAATATAAACATTATAGACCTTATATCTGATAGTATATTAAACAAAAATATAGTGTTGTCTTCAATGTCATTAAAGATATTTACAAATAACGGATATATCTATTCATATCCTTCCGGATATGTTGGAAATAGACTAAATCCTGAAAAGTTTGCCATATTAGATTATTTTGTTGATATGTATAAATACACGTTATTTGTTAAACCTTATATGTCTTTTTATTACAGTAGAAGTAAGATAGGAATTAAATCTCTACATCTTAATTTCATCAATGACGTGACATTCCAACCGGATATTATGAAGGAATATATAAACAAATACATACACACAGATATGCCTATATTTAACCTATTAAAAAAACTCTCCTTCACTAAAGTATCAGCCAAGAAAATAAAAGAAATAGATCCTAATGGTAATATATTCAAATTCGCTTTATACAATTATTTTAATTTTATTATTAAGAAAGATAAGAATGAGTTAATACCATTATTAAATGTTCAGAATAATAACTTATATATATTAATGAAACCAAATATGTTCGCAAATCATATATATAGTTTATCATATTACTTCATATTCTATACACACATAACAAACAACAAAATAAACTCAAAGGAACAATCCATAATAAACAAGATTCAATCATATAAAAATGATTTAAACAAGTTAAAAAGATATGTGGATGTTGTTAATAAAAGCAAAAGAATGAAGCAGTATAAAAGTAAATATGAAGAGATGAACTTGTTTACATTAAGCCATCAGGTAAATCCTGATTATACCTATTGTTGTAACATCATATTGCCTTTGACATCACCTATAGAATTTGTCTAATTTTTCTACAGGTTTATATGCATAAGACACTGAATACTTATTTAAAAACAAAATATCCGATTGAATAGTTTTAAATTTTAATGTGGCATATGGATTAACAATCGGAAATACACTTCTATCGTTCGAACTTAAATAGTCCAATACGACACTTATATCATCTGTCATATTTGTAACATTAGGCTTAAATATTCTAAAATTCTCCTGTTCATTAAATGGAGTGTATTCTTCTTTATATAATCCTTCACTTACATTCAAGAATATATTCACAGTTTTCTTTATTGTTGGAGGGAATATATGGGATAATACCGTGTTTGCGTCTGGCTCTCTGTCTTGAAATACTTTAATAGTCTTATAGTCATTTATATTCTCCAAAACATTCTCTGCAAATTGAGGGATAATATCTATGTTTTCGTATGTTGCTAATCCAACAGAATTTAATACAAGTCTAAGTTGATTTCTTCTATCATTATATATCTCCTTTATCAAATTTAAACTTTCAAAACAATTTTGCTTTAGGTCTGCAAAAGGTATGTCATATGTTATCTCGGTGCCGTCCATATCCTTTAAAGGTCCACCTCTTCCATCAGACACTGTTATGACTTTCATGAATCTATAAAACTCATTGTTATCAATCTTAGATAAATATTCTGACCCATTTTTACCATGTATATAAGTAATAACTCGTTCACGATCTTCTTTATATTCATCCATATACGACATCGCTAATAATAAAAATGTAGTTTTATCAACCGGTGACCATTCCTCCCACTTATTAATATCTATAGATTTTTCAGAATCTACAATTGAGTTAACTAGCTCATTATCGAAAGCTCCTAATGAATAAAATCTATATATGTTTGATAATCTATCCATCCTTTTTAGAATCTTAGTAAAGTTATCCATGTGAGAAAGAATATCGTCGTATGCCCTCTTATTTGTAAAATCAGTAGCATTCAAGTATGACGACAATTCATTCTCTAGATTCTTATTATATAATCTATAGTATAAATCTCTTAATTGTTTATACTCATCGCTATTAAAAACTTTATTTAACTCTGAAACATCCTTGAATATCAACTCTGCTAACTTATCTTTAACTATATTACAATCACTTTTTGAATTTTCATTTATATTTAATTTGAATTTTTTTAATATATAATCTATATGCATGTTTCTTTCTTCTTGTTTACGATCGGTTTCACATAAGTTTCTCAAATTGTTGAGCTCACTAGCCTTTTCGCTAATTTCATAAATTATTTCTGATGCAGTCTTATCTAATGTGTTTGATGTTAATGACATTAGATCTTCAAGGGATTTAAATAAAATGTGTTCATTATACTTTCTGACCACGAAATTGGTTAATATTATCTGTAATGTGAATAGCGAGCTATTTAGTGTAAATTGTCCTAAGAATGATTTTAATTGAGATGATATAATTTTGTTTGTTATCTTCTCTGATGCTTTAGATTCTACAGAATTATATTTTTCATTTAACTTAGAACCAAAATAATTAGAGATTATAAAAATAATTGAACCCAAATTAATTATACTATTTATTAGTGGCTCAATGAAAACAAGTTGATAAAACCTAAATGATTTAAAAATGTCAAAGATTGGAAGATTCTGTATTGCAGGTGTACCTGTTTGGCTTAAATTTACCAATCCCATATATCCGGCATATTTCTTAGCTTCCTCTATAGGTTTAAACGTCGAAGACATGTCAACATCATTCATAGATCCACTTAGAACTCCATATTTGTTATACACATTTAACAACACATAATCATAATCAGATACTTTTTTACCTTGCTCAACTCTATTTTTAATCTTTTTTATACGATTAATAAAGTTTTTATTAAACTCTAACTTATAATTAGACGAGAATTTAAATACATCCGTGAACTTTAATCCGTTTAATGATTCTAATGGTATAACTTTTAATGACATGACATAGGCAAAATATGAAATCATCCTTTCAGCGTTTGTTTTTGATAATATGAACATGTTTGTTTTCTTATAAGGTATATCCAAAGATAAATCAAATAATGTTCTTTCTACAAATTCATGCATGTTTTTATCTCCTATGGTAGATATTCTACCAAAGAAACTAAATAATGTTTTTATTCCTCTATCATTGATAGCATAATGTAATGTTTTTAAAGGGCTTATATATTTAGTTTTATTTTCAATAAATTTGTCAATTATATATATTAAAATATTGGTCGCGAAATTAAATACAAAACCTAGTATTGTATACATCAATAAAGAAACTAATATACCCAAAGAAGAAACGCTTATTAAGATGCTATGAATAGCAGTGAATACTAAATTACTTACCAAATCAAATATTTTATATTTGTTATGTTTATTTATTCCAAACTTAAATGTGAAAAACATATCTTTAACAAGAACCAATGCTATACTAATTCCTGGTATAATAATAATGTTACCTAAAAAGTTACCAATAACATTCAATGGCAATGATGACATGTTTGCATATAATACCATCAACATTGTTATAGACATACCTACTAGCAATTTTTTAAATACAAGTATAGCCTTAGAAGAAAGCTTTTCGGCTAACTCTGAACCATATAATAAACGCATGACACTATATGTAGAACCAAATGAACGATTAATCTTACCTTCAGAAAACATATTTGACAAGCTCTTTGTCGTGCTATAAACGTATTTGTTTATTATACTATTTCTTTTTAATGAAGAAATGGAATATCTATTCAATGCTTTTAATTCTATTTCTTCATAATATTCATCATCAGGATTACCTTCGTTTAGCTCTTGAAGTCTTTCTATTATACTTTTCATAGTGCCTGTATCCTTGACTCTTAAAATATCAGTTATCTCTGACAAGCCAGAAAAAGTTCCAATAATATAATTTCTATTGTTTATACTGTTTACTGTTGGTATATCCGGAAATAGGGTTATATTGTGTTTGGCATAATTGCTATCAGAAATTAATTGCATTAATATCTTTACCTTATCATTCTCATTAATATCTTTCCCTATAGAGAAATAGTGTATCCTATGACCATATAAACCGGTAAAACCTAATAAAGTTTTTATTCTCTGTTCTATTGATTCTCCTAATACTTCTTTTATGTATGTTGAATCTGAATTTAATATTTCTATCAATCTATAATTAAATAAACGCATTAATCGCTGTAAAATATAATATCTGTTCTTATTATATATCTCACGTATATATGGTTGTAAATTTGATATATATATTAGTCCATCTTCTTCAGCGTCCTGTGTCTTTTTAAATTCATTATTGGCATATAATGTATCTGTAAAATGTATTATGAATTCTATATAATTATCCAATATATCTGTTAAATCGGCACCTTCATTTATATCTAATATCCCTAATCTATCTATGACATCTTTGGCTGATACAATATACGCCCAATAATTGTATAATGTCTCTACATACCTGTCCGATGAACTATCATCAATCTTTTTTATTACCTCATCAATAGATGTTGCACCATTCAATAATATAGTCAGGATCTCATAAAACTGGTTACTATCAATGTTGTTACTATTTATTTCTCTTTCTATGTTCTTTAAGTTGTTTTTTATCTTTTCTTTTATAGATGATATACTATCCTTATTGTCTATATCTGATAATATATATGCACTAAACAATGAAATCGAATTCAAATAATAAAATAGATCCTCATCAAACCCTATAATCATTTTAAGTGTGCTGCTTGTAATATTAGTAGATAACGATAACAATATTATGTTTGTCAGATTTGCTTGAATGTCTTCTTTATTCAACAACTTATTAGATAAATATCTCACACGGTCTCTATTAATATTGTTAAAGTTATTCAGTAGTGCTGTTTTCAATAAAGTTATTGCTTCAGATGCTGTGTTTCCTATAATGGTTGATTTTTTCTGCAACACATTTGTTTGGTTTAAATTATCATAAGCAAACTCAGATAGAATATATTTATATACTGTTGAATCAGAATCTCTCAATTGACTATAAAACTGTTCTATCGATTCAGTAAGATATGATCCATCTATTAAGTCTTTGTTTACAGTTCCATGAAAATAGTTTGCTCCATACATTGTTGGGATCTTGTAAAAATCAAATACATAAGTCTTCTTTGTAGATTTTATATAGTCAAATCCTCTCGCATATGTGCTAAACAATAAACTGTTTATTTTATTAACCGATGGAGCTATATTCGTTGTATGATTTTTGTTCATATGTTCTGAAGAGAATTCAGTGTAATGATATGTAGTGTTTGTATTATATATTCTGGAACTATATCCAAACGTTTTCGTTCTGACTAAATATCTTACTCCTGTTGTTTTATGTAAATAAGAACCTTCTTTCACTAACTTCAATTCAACATTTTTGAATATCGTTTTTATATACTCATCTATTTTTTTGGAACTCTTTATATCTTCTGAAATAACTTTTAATATCTCATCTACAATATTAGAAACGACTATATTTTCATTTATTCTGTTTGCTGCAATGCTTGTTTGAGCATTATTATAAACATCGACGTGGAATTTTACAATATCTTGTATCCTCTCTTTCAATTTATCCTGATAAATGAATTTAATAATATTATCTACATTATCCAAGTTTTTTGATTTATTTAAGAAATGAAATAACAACAAAATATCATCTGCATCCTGGAATGTTTCAATGATAGACCGTTTCAGGGAGTATAATCTGTCAGAATCTTTTAATGTTAGATTTAGATTTCTGATAAGTATATCATTTAAATTAAGTTTATCGGATAATATAGTTTCTATAATATCTATAGTCGAACCATTTAACTTAAACATGTATGATGCTATATGTAAATCAAACAAAACGAGATTTGATTTTTTTAGAGTATTATAGAAGTTATGAAAGAATTTTGATCCAAGAGATGGTGCTCCATAGATTGTTGTTATATAAAATATTATCAAGTTTATATAATTGTTTATACCAGCTTCGGATAAATATTTGTATACACTATCGATATTCTTTATTTCACTTATAACATAATCGTTGTTAATACTATATATGATTTTTACATTGTTGAAAGTCTTACTCCCTAAAGCTCCTGAGTTATTCTCTCCACCTCTAATCTCAGACAATATAGTAAAGAACATGTTATCAACAATTCTCTTTGTCTTATTTAAGGTTTTCTTGAAATTATTTATACTCTTTTTATCATCTCTACTTAACGACTCATACAAATTATTCGCATCAACTTTATATTGTATATCATCTGATATTTCAGCTATCATCTTCAATAAATATAATGCCCTAAATAATCTATTACTAATTAATGAATTTGTATTCGTATTATAAACCACTAATTGTTCAAACTCATCATAATATTCCTTCAACTCATTATATAATCCCTGTATCCAATTTTTGTAATTTTTGTCAAGTATTTGATCAATCTTCTCAGATAGATTATCTAAAGTCTTTGATAGGTTATTTTTATGTTCTATAAAAGTGTTTATTCCTTCACCTAAATTTATGCTAATTAGTTGATTATCAAATGCTTTCATTAATATCTCAGCATTCGTTGTTTGTATATAATCTGAACTATTATCTTGATTTATATAACTTCTGAATGTTCTTGTTGTAAATCCGGATAAAGTTTTAATGGAATCAACGAATGATTTTTTTAATTCTTTAAAGTTATCGTTTAAAATGCTGTATTGTTCCGATAAATTTGCATCTGTGTCTTTTAGTCTTTGTATGTTGCTGTATGTTTTATATATACTACCCATCTGTTTGAAGTATCCTGTTCTTGCAAATGATCTTATAGCTATATTGGAAATGGATGAGGAATCATTTTTCATGTCAAAGAAACTATTCAATTTTTGCATGAACACATAAGAGGTCGGATATGTTTTTGTATGTATATACGATTGACCTTTTGGTTTAATTATATGCTTATCTTTATATATGCTTATCCTCTTACCTGTAGATACTATTGGCTTTAATGAGTCTGATAATAATGAATTGTATAATCTTTTAGATAGACTCTTAAATAAGGTGCTATCCTGATATAATATCATTGACCTGTATAGATTGTGAATCATTTCATTATATTCAGCCAACGGAATTGATAAATTATACTTATCGTTGTCCTCTATTAAAGCAAAAGCATCTTCGTTGTTTAATAGTTCTGATATACCGCTTTTCTTTCTACTTTCATCTGTGATGAATAAGGCAATTATAGGAGCCAATAATTCTTTCTTTTCATTGTAAGATATTTCGTCTCCAGCATAACTAAAGATATACAAATCTAACATTAAAACAGTAATAACAAATGTGGGCGTAAAGAAGTCAGAATTGATAATCTTTATAATGTCTATATCATTCTCGTTGTTATTATTAATTCTAACTAATGCCCTTTTTAATGATTCACCATAATGTGTTAAACTGTTTGTAGTTTTATCATAGAAGATGTTTTTATAGTCTTCATTAATATTATTTGGTGTAATATTACCTTCACTTGAATCTTTATAAGTCCATAATTTGTTAGCAGGTATACCATATACAACAGACATAAAGTTGGGACCATACTCATCTAAGAATTTGTTATGTATATTTTCTAATTCATTTATATAAATATCCGATACAAAACTTTCTATGGTAGAGGATAATAAGTACATCTTATCTAGGTATGATAATAACTCTAATTTATTCTTCTCATATTCAACTATCGATTTAAATGAGTTTATATGAACTAATCTTATTGGAAATTTTTCCTCTGGAAATAATAAAAGCTTCCTCAACTGAGATGCATTTTTTATCTTTTTTGCTTTTTTTGTTGTCTTCTCAACAACATAATGAATGTCATATTTATCAAATATAGGGAATAAATATTTCTTTATTATGTAGTGAATATTAGAGTTTGATTCTTTTTGATTCGCTTCATAAATAGCATCATACAATTCTTCAATGAAATCAATTATACCACCAACACCATTATTCCTAGCTTTATCTCCTATATAAATCTTATCTATCAATTCTGTAAAAGATTTACTTATACTAATATATACAGTATTGAAATCATCTTTTGTTATTAACTTATCAATAACATCATAAACATTGAATATCTTACTTGTCTCTTTTTCAACGGCACCTATGTCATTTATTAGTGATTCAAACAAAGGAAGTATATTCGATTGTTGAGATATAGACGTACCTTTGAATGATGTAAATAAGTCGTAACTTCTTAATCCATTAAATAATACTTCATTTGCGTGTGTTATTAGGTCTTTTCTTAGGATATTTATTAATCCTTTTTTTCTTTCATATTCAATACCTGGCAAAATATTAATCTTTGAATTGCCTTTTATTGCTTCAATTGCATTATTAAGTTCTATTAGATTCTTTTTTATATCAATACTACTGACATCTAAATTGTTTATAGTAGCGTAAACATTTAATAAGAAAAACTCATAATAAGATTTTGCATTGTGTAGATTTTTTTTGTTATTAAATAATAAGGCAGGTTTTATAAAATGTAATAAAATTATATCTTCATATAACTTTTTATTTGTATATAAATCTGAATCTATAAAACTTAATATTTTATTTATAGTGTCTTTCTCTGTAAACTTGACTTTGTCTTTTATATTTTGTATAAATAATAATTGCCCTAATGTCAATGGTATACCATGATTCAACCTAAATACAGTATCGTCTATAATCTTTAATATGATCGCCAATAATTGACTATTGGATATATCCGCATGAATGCTTGTATCGTATGAGTCCAAAGATAATACGCTATTATATATATAATTCAATGATTCACTTCTGAGTGATAATACTAAATGATTTATACCTTCAATGTTTTTGTTGTTAGGATCAAGGATGTAATAATTAGGTATTTCATCTATAAAAGAATCTAATTCGGCAGGAGTTAAATTATCATAATTAACTGATGTGCCATAGATTATATGAAATAAATCTTTGATTTTTGTCTTACTCTCCGGATTCTTATATAATCTCTTTATGTTTCTTTTTTTAATATTTCTGAATTTCAAAGATAAAGAGTTGTTTATGCTTCTATTCTCGCTTTTATTATACGCTTCAAATACCATTGAGGATGTGTGTCTCGAAGCCATAGCCTCCAACCCACTAAACATGATATGCATTTCCTTTTTTAAATCCTGTATACTGGCTACAAGCATCGCTCTGTTTTTGTGATCGGATGGAATTGAGTCAATGATGGAAGTAAAAAATGTTTCAAGCTTACTATTTTCATCAAATCCTAATATGTCGAGTATCTTAATATATTTAGCATAGATTGTTTTAAATTTATATTTCTTTATATTAGGAGCTATACCTGTAAACTCTGCAGCCTGATCTATAAGATCTTGAAAACTAACATCATCTATTTCATCGTCTTTACTTTCTTTAAACCGAATTACAAACTCAATAATATTATTTAGTGTCATGTTGATCTTATCATCAATGGCAGGAATATAATCAGAATAAAAATCTTTTATGGTTCGTATCTCGTTACTATTGATGAGCTCGCTAAAGAATTTATCTTTGAATTCCGGATCGCTATTGTAATTTCCAATGTCTAACATTTTATTGTGATATGTCGCAATAAGAAGATCTACAAACAAAAAGTCTTGATAGAACTCCGATACTCTGCTAACCACTTCTGAAATTGCGTATATGAATCCTTTATTGACGGTTTGAGTTGTAAGATCTTCCGGATCTATATATAGAATGTTTTTAGGGACATAATCATTGAAGCCTAATTTTTTTAGATTTTCATAAATATTATTACTTTTTTCTACTCCATCAAAAGAAAGATTATTGTAGATGTATGTTATCGTGTCAAATACATTTCTCTGTTCTAATTTGTTATCATCATTAAATAGTATAATATTATTCTCTTTTAAATTATATCGTGTTGGTATATTATTTTTGTCAATATACTTCAAAAGATCTTTGATCATCTTATCTATACCATCAACTCCTTTATAATTATTTATGGCTTTATTTATTATATTTATTATGTCATCATTCTTTTTATATTTGAGAGATGTAGGTAATCCTAATAACCAAATAAAGAATCTATAAATAGCATCTAATATCTTATCTATAAACGTTTTGTCTTTACCGTTCTCTATTTTATATATGATATATGCTGAAAATAATTCATGTATATTCTCCTCTGGTATTTCATTGTTATACAAATTACTAACCGTATAAGTTAACAATTCATTTCCAGATTCATAAACTTTATATTTAGATTTAAAATTTCCATCTAACAACGCTTCACTTACAACATCATATATATATCCTTTATTTTTTTCTTCATATAACAGATATGCCGATACCAGATGTATCAACTCCTCTAATACTATTCTGTTTCTCTCATTAACACTCCACCTTTCTAACCTGGATGAATTTAGATATATTTTTCCTTTGTAATAAAAAGCATTGGAGGAACTCAAATTATTCTTTACAACGTCTATAACATCTGCATCCACATCAAACTCTGATATGTTCTCAGGATTAACTATTACAATCCAATCTCTACCTTCAGATAGTTCATATAAACTATCCAAAAAACCATAATTAGGTATAACATTTGTAATGTTTTCTATAGGATACAATAAAGATATTAACTCACCTTTATTAGGTAATGGTCTATATATGTTATATGTTTTTAGTGTAGCAGCATTCAATCCTCCAAATATTTCGGATTTTTTAGTTTTGTATACTTTATAATTGTTCCTTCTTTTAATCCACGATTTTAATATATCGGCTACGTTCTCACTATCTTCTCTCACCTTTGTTATCTCAGATAGAAATAATCTATCTATCTTTCTTAAACTATCATCGTAAACATTATTTAGTTTCTCTAATTCTATTGAACTATTAAGTTCATCCAATAAATCAATAATTGTGGATGTATCAATATCACCAATATCATCTAACGAATCATCTGATAAATCTAGTCTATCTACCTTGAAAGCAAAACGACCTATATGTTGAACAGCAATATTATAATATTGATTCTTAACTATTTCGTTAATAGATTTTCTCAATCTAATATAGGAAGGATTAGATATTTTAATGTTATCTTTTAGCGATGATAATATATCATCTATCCTTTTACTGTTTGCATCCATCATTTGTGGAACAAATGTATTGCTCACAAAATCATCTACCAGATCATTAAGCTTTATAGCTTGATTATAACTCTGAACGTTTGAGTCTTTAAACGTATCAAGTAGATCTGCTATCTTCTTTACTTCTTTAGTTATACCTTTTCTAAGTTCTATAGGACATACCATAATTAGTTATTTTTAACGATTAACAATTTAATATTTGTTTGTTTTCTAATCTTTGCAAATTTAATATATTTTTCTCTTCATCTAAAACAATTTCATAATCAAATTGCCTCAAAAATACATTCAATAGATTCTTCAAGTTATTCTTTGCCTCATCACTATACACCACAATCTCGTCATACTTTGTTTCAAAACCACTAATATCTATACTGTAATATTTAAATATTTGTTCCAATGTTAGTTTTAAATGAACATTTTTCTTATTCAAAACAAGCATATACATTAATTCTTCGGCTCTTATTTCTTTACCTTTATTACTAAATATAGTATTTAAGATGTATAGCGTTGTGTTAACTTTTTGTGTAATATCAATATTTTCATCTGTTATTAAATTACAAAGCTCATTGATAGTATCATCGAAAACAATCACATCCGTTCCATCCTGATTCGCTGTATTAGTTAGAGATGAGAGTATTATCGTAGATTTAATGTCTGTTCTTAATCTAATATTGAAGTCCTTGAATATCTTATTTTTAATCATTTCTTTTACATCTGGACTAAAAACTTGTGATTTATCTATTTGCCTATATGCTTCTTTTAACGAATTAATAAATCCTCCATTGATTGTAATAAAGTTACGACTCTTAGATGAAATTATCGAATCTACTACATCCTCTATGTTAATTTCTTCACTGACATTCATCTGCTTTATAAATTCTTCAATCTCATTAACAATAGAAACATAGTCAACATTACCTTTTGCTACTTCATATTTGGCTTCTTTTATTCTATATTTAAAGTTATTCACGGAAATAGAATCGGATGGCTCTAATAAATTTTTATTGGATAAATTCCTCGAAACGATTAGATTGATAAAATGATTGTATATATTTTTATCTACAGATTTTATTTTTCTTCCACCTTCTTCTTCCAATTTATTGTAAATGTATTGCAATAATGCCATAAATAGCATTTCTTTAATGTTGTAATTCTTATCGGATATTGTGATCACATCGGGAATATTTGATAAATTGATTTTATTTGTTAATATAGCATAGGAAATTATACTTTCAAGTTCTACTATTGTCGGAGCAACATCTTCACCTCTAATCAATATGATGTTATTATAAAAGTGTTTATATATTAATTTTAAAACTAAATAGTAAAATTTTACGGATGGCTCTTTTTCAACTTGTTTATTGATCTCCTCTTGACTCAAACCCTTACTCATAAATCTTGAAATAAAACTTCTGGCAGACTCATACATCTCCTCCAATATTGTTTTCTCGCCATATATATCATCATATATATCATAGTCCTCATCTTTTGATTCTTTTTTTCTTTGTTTGACGAGCTGGTGTTGATCAAAAAAGTTTTTATATCTATTGTACACATCAATCTTTGAGCTATTCAATATATTCAAAGGCTCAGATAAAAATTCCATAAAGGCTTTTATGAAAACTTCAGGTTTATCTTTGTTTAGATATATACTTTTACCGTCTGCTGTTTTGATTTCTAAATCGTAAGAATACATTTCTTTCACAGATGATATGTCATTATTCAAAACACCATTAAAGAGTTCTATGAAAAACTCTGTATAATCTAATTGCTCTATCGATTTCATTAGTTGTGGGAATAAATATACAACAGATTTGGAAAGATTGTTTAACATGGTATTAGTAACTACAAAAGGTATGGCTTCTGATTTTTCTTTCTTTTTCAAATCTCCAAATGAAACAATATCTAAAAGACTCTTTAATACGTAGTCTTGAGTATTTAAGACAAACAAAGATTTATCCTTTTCAGGTGTGATATATTTAAATAATCCATTTACTATGTTCTTCTTGTTTAATGCTGTCTTTAATTTAAATGCTTTTTCTTCTATATCTTTAAGCAAAAATATTGTATTTGATAACTTCTCTGCAACTAACTTAAATTCTGTAGATAAATTTACCGGAAGATCTCTTTGTTTATCTGATAGCAATATGAAGTTTAACGTTTCATTTGCAAAGTGATGTTTTAATCCGAAAAATAAATTAGACAGTTTACCACCCAAAGAATTCTCTCTATCAAACATTTCAATTGATTCATATAATCTATTTAATGCTTGGCTTATAGATTTTGTTATGTATTTATCCTCTTTTGTGTCTCCCATAAAAGCATTATCAATTATCGCATTTTGCAAGAATAGACTACTAGCCTCTTTAACTTTAATATATGAATCTATTATTTCTTTGTCTTGTAAATTATAACCATAAACAACAATGTCTATTAAACCATTAAACAGGTGAGAATACGCCTCTTTTAATCTGAAATTGGTCATCTCAATTATAGGATAAATATTCAGATCATTATATTTCTTATCCAGAAATTCTTCTTTGGTTAGATAGGCCATAGATGGATTTTTATATATCTTTGCCAGTGTTTGATTTATAATTTTTAATATATCTTCTTTGTTCCTGACATCTTTACTTATTAGTTCCTCTTTCAGTTCCAATAATGTTCTTATGCCTTCTAATAATACTAATATTTTAACAAATTGCAAAAAGCTCTGATAGTTAAATGAGACAACGTCCAAAGGTAAATGATACTTGCCGTCTTTTTTTATCATATAATTTGTAAACGTTTCAAATACTTTTGGTTTTTCTTTTCCATCCAAAACGTCAATGTACTTATCTATACCTTCAAATATAAAATTGCCATCTTTATATGAAATCAATTTCATATAATTGTTTGAACTAAATCCATTAATAGATGCTATCGCTCTAATAATTCTAGAGTAATCTCCGGCATTATTATATACGTTATGTAGATCATATATTTGACGTAGGAGTGTCTGCATGGTTAGCAATCCAAAATTGGAGACACTCGGAACAAATGCAAAATCTGAATCCATGGATATTTTTCTCTTTTGATATGTGGTGGTGCTCATGATTGCCGTTGTATATGCGTAGGCTCTATCTAATTGGTGTACAAAATATTTGAACGCTAAATAGTTTTTAATTCTAACAAAGTTTTCTAAAGTTGTATTATCATTGTATACTTTATTCAATACATCATAAATACCTATAAGAGATTTATGTGGATCTTCTTCTGTGTATTTGCTAACCTTTTTACCTGTTTCCTCTATATTTATCTTTAAATCTTTTTGCAAATGTTCACGGATAATATTAATCAAATCATAATTATTAATTCTTTGCTCTGCATTCCTAACATTCTTTGATAAAAGTGTAGGAATAAGTACAGACTCTAAATCTTTATATAACATCAAGTATGATAGTGAAATGATATGATAGAATTTTATACTTTTATTTGAAGACCATTTCAATGAGTTAACGAAGTATTCTTTATCTTCTCTTCTCTTCAGTTTTTTATATTCATCAAATATCTCATAAAATTCATTCTTAACTGATTCTATGATATCTCTATTATAATTAAATGCTTTTTCAAAATCATCATAGTTGGAGAAAATAACGTTTAAACTTTCTATGTATCTTTCAAACGATTCTACAGATTTTGTTGTCTCATCGTAAATGTCAAATAATACACTCAAATATGGACCTCCCATCATATGATAGATATAACCTCCCGTGTCATCCTTTGTTGAGTCTACCGCATATGTAATAAAGTCAGACAAAGCAAACACGTTCATCAAATTAAAATCCTTCATTAATGATATATACTGCTGGCTATACACAACCTTACCAACTAACTGACCGGTACTACGCATTAATGTGTTAACAAAGAACTTAAATGCGGATGATGTATTATTAAAGTTTGAACTCTTATCTACAATATATGAAGTTTTTGGCTCGTTAACAGGCATAATGTTTACAGATGACGGAGTAGATTTTAATGCTTTTGTGGATGCGATATTCTTATTTGTGGATAAATGTCTTTTAATCAATAACAAATCTTCCTCTCTCTCTATAACTAAATCATTAAATACATCATCATATATGAACATTAACTCTACATCTGCATCATTTTTAATCAGGTATGATAATGTTTTTTTATTATATTCTAATAATCTTATTATATCGACATATACATATTGTTCATCTGTTTTAGATTTAAAAGATATATCTGTAATTTTTAATTTATTAGCAATATCGATGGGTATTTTTAAAAGATATGAATAACTTAATGTGTTCAATTTATCGTTATCATGGTCGGCTCCCATCAATGCTGTTAATGTTGTTGATGAAAATATTACTTCATTCAGCGAAGGTATATATTGCTTTACTCTGATCACATCAATAGATGATGATGTCTGCAATGGAACACGAAATACAACCTTAGAAGAAATTTCATATAATTGCCTACCGGCAATAATCCAATCTGTAAGAAGCATCCTTTGATCACCTATGACTAAATATATTGATTCTTTTGTTGTTTCTATTTTACCATCTTTGCTATAACTATAATTGAGTATTAATCTTTTTAACTCACCAATGAATTCACCGATATTATCTTTGTTGATAGAACCATATGTGTTTTGATAAAATCTATACAGTCTATATAACATGATGGCAAAGTTCAATTTTGATATATCGTCGCCTATTATCTTACCATCAGGAGTCCTATAAAATAATAAAGGTATATCTAATATATCAAACGATTTTAACGCTTCCGGGTGTTCAACTATAGCGACCTCAGATTCTTGTTCTTCTACATATAATTCAGGAACAAGTTTACTGTCAATGGGACTGTTTGGTTTTATTTTATGTAAGCTTCTTAATTTCAATAAGGATAATAAATTCTTTGTGTTCATTGTTATGTACTCTTCATTTGTTGGAGATTTTTCAACATTAAATGAGAAATGGAAATCTTCTGAATACTTGGCTACAAACACAAGAAACTCCGGTATCATCAAAGAAACTGAAATCTTTTTTATATCGTCTATTGTTATTTCATTTACATTGTTAAGCAATCTTTTTATAGATGCAAGATCCTTAGATAACCTCGCTATCTCTTTCTTTTTTTGGCTTTCATTTAAGGTGCTGTTACGTTTAATCTCTTTGACTGCTTCAGAGTACCTATCAAATACTTTGTTCATAACTAACAAAACGTCCTCCTCAAATGATTTTCTATACTCCTCACTTACTTTGTTGTACTCCTCATATATGCTGTATGGATTCTTATTGTAATATAAATAACTGTCTCCAATCATCCCATCAGCTTTTCCTAATTTATGAGCTATGATTGAATCTCTTTCAACAACAATACTTCCTCCATTATTAATAACTTTTAATATTTGTTTTAATACTTCCTCTAAATCTTTTTCATTAGTATTATCCTTAACTTTTACAAACACAATACTATACTCATCAGGCTCTATCTTCTCGTTCACAGAAACACCTAAATTCACGGCTTTCTCCATCAATCCTATATACTCATCTGTCTCGTCTTTTACTGTGTTTGTTTTCTTTGAAGTAACAATTAATCCATTCACTTTTACTTTATCGGCACCAGAACCTATAACAAGAGCATACTCCTTATCGTCCTTATTCAACATCTCAATCAGTTCTTTTATTTTCTTTTTATCTATCCTGTTGTTTTTGTCTAATAAGGATGATTTTATCTCTTCGTTGTTTAAAATAATATATTTTAAAAGATATAAAAAGCCATTAAGCTCTCCATCATTGTTTGTAGAGTGTATGATTGTTCCATCAGAAAGTACAGGCATCTTTACTTTGCCATTAAATAACAATAATGAACCAGGTAATAAAGGTAATACATCTTTGTATTCTTTTGTTATAGAGTATCCCAATCCTGTTTGATTGTAAAAACTCCCATTAAATATTTTATATCCTGTAAACAAGTCCTTAAATATTGGATCGTTTTTTATATCTATCTCAGTATAGATAATCTTTTCTTCGTTATCTATTATTATTAATTTGTTGTTATTATCTTTTGTATCATAAACTCCTACTTTGACTACACCTTTTGCATTTAATATTTCATCTATATTTCTTTCTACGTCGGCTCTTGTTTTGTATATGTATACATCGGCTGTGAAGGTGTTGTACTCCTCATTACCTTTGAAGCTGACTATCTTGAATTTGAAATCATCACTGACATTGGTATAAAAGTTATAATCAATGGCAAATCCCTTTATATATGTTCTTTCATCTAATCCCAATTCCTCCGCTTCCTTCTTTATTTGTCTTTTCGTTTTTTCTTCTATTCCCACCACATCATAAATCTTCCCATCGATTGTTACTTGCTTCGGCAATTTCTTATTAGTCTTTAATGGTAATATAATTCTTCCACTATAATGCACTCTATTATAAATCTTTCTATCCAAAACGGATGATGCCCTTTTTAACTTCTCTATTCTTATATTATATTCACCTATGTCATATTTGTCCGGTATATATACAGATTGGATAGGCATATTACCTGTCATGTATTTTGGTTCTCTTGTTACCTTTTTTAATAATCCTAAAAGTTTTTGACGAATTAATGGTATCATTGATTCATTCAAACCTAACAATTTAATATCATTTTTCATTATTTGTACAAACTCTTTATGCTCGTCAGATATATCACTAAAAACACTATCAAATAAATCACTCAATATCTTATCTAAATCTTTTTCTGTAAATCCTTCAATGTCAATGTTTGTCAACTTTTTAGTAACCATTAACGCTAATCTTCTAAACTCGTCCATGTTCAATATGAATGCTTCTATGTCTTCTTTATTTTTTAATAATGTCTCTCTTACTATTTCATGCACTTTGTCTTCCGATAAAGAAGGATTAGCTAATTTGACACTCTCATATATGTCCAAGTATATATCTAACTTCTTCAATAGCTCAATATCGGTGCCCATATCTATATCATTGATAACCCTTTCTATTAGTGTTAATTTTCCTAATTCTAAGAATACAGGATACTTAACGTTGAGCATTATCTTTGTCTTCTGTTCTTTACCATTGTATGTGTTAAGTCCAAGATAAAAGATGTTTTTTACTGATATATTACTTCTTAATGTCTCTTTCAATTCATTATTGAAATGGTACACCTTACCTCTTTTAACTAATAGATCGTTGTTTTCTTTCTTAGAGTTTTTTATCAATGCTTGCTTGCTACCTGATTCAAAGTTTATATAATGTATTCCATTCTCCTTCATGAATTGATATAACTCATTAAATATATTACTTTCTTTACTTCCATCCCCAATAAACACATCCTTGAACATATTTGGATGGATAGGTAGCAAAGCAAACTTATCTTGTGATTTTTCAGATATTGATGAATTTAGCAAAGGACCACCATAGTGAATCTTAAAGATGGTTAATCCTTTCATTATATCTGCTATGTCATCAACACTTATAGTCTCACCTTTGATTATTTTATTGTATATCAATTCTTTTTTTGGATTCCATTCTCTCGATTGAATCGCTAATGCTCTGTATACTTCTAATGGAATATAACCATGACCGTTAAAAGCTTCTATCTCATCATACTTACCTATGTTATTTAAAAAGTTAGCATAAACTTTATTTATATTTTTTAGAATGTTCGTTAATGGCTCATTAGCTGTGATCATTCTGAACTGTCTATTTTTTATATACCAAGATTGACCTTCATCGCCAAGAAGCACATTTGTGAGAGTGTCTGAAAATATAACTTTTGTCGATAAACTATTACGCTTCTCGTTATCTTTACTTTTAAACTCATGTTCATCATTGATGAATATGTTTGTATATACACGCACCGCATCAGATAAAACCATCGATTCTACAAATGCACGCAATAGTGTTGTTTTCTCATATGCCCTTTTTGCTTCCTCTCTTTGATCGCTGTATTGTTTGCTTATAATTTTGAAAGATAAACCTAAAGGTCTGAATACCATCGACGGTAAATATAAGCTGTTTGTTGATCTATAAAATAAAGAGTATAAGGGACTAATGAGCTTCAAATTTTTATGTAACTTATATCTTTCGTAGAAAAATGTACCGGTTATATCATCAAAATTTCTATAACTGTTATTACCAAAATACTCTCTGATAAAATCTGTAAATCCTTGTATTCTTTCATTTGTAGTATAGAAATTATCAAAGTCCTCTGCTATCTTTTCTCTAAATTTATTTAAATACAGATCAAAAGCATCATTCAATATTGATAGTGTTTGGTTTTTTGCATCTATTATATTAGAGTAATATAATAAGGCTGTATGACCATAAAATGTATAAGCATTTATATCATTCCAGATAGGTGTAGCGTCTGAGAAAATATACATGTTTTTATTTTTGAGATAAAATATACTTCTAGGATCTATTTCATCTTTCAATATTCTATCATACCTACTATCAATACCTGTATCAGGTATACTTACAAGCGAAAGAACAGACAATTGATTTACTGATAGGTCATTAATGTTTAAAGGATCTTTAGTATCTCCTGTAAATATATTAACTATGTGTTTTAATAAATCTATATCTATATCTTGAAATGAAGATTCATTCTTTTTTATTATGTCTTTTAATATATCTAATTTGCTTTTTTTGTGGAAATCTGATGTTATGTTTGAAGCGTTCTTGTTGTACATGTCTACTACTCCACCCAATGCAGCAAATTTTTTAATGTGTTTTTTTAGTGCAACAAGGAATATATGCAGATTTTCAACATCTTCTAAACTTATAACATCTTCGGTTTTCTTTTTAATGAATGGAGATTTAATTGTAAAGTCATTATATGTTATGGATATTCTGAATGTTGACCCATCAAATTCCATTTTGAATCTTGGTGGATTAGTGTAAATGAATTCTAATATTTTGTTTATCTCATCAAATCTTTCTGCTGCATGAGTAGTACCAAGATTCGATACACCCAATATAAATTTAATTAACTCATAAAGTCCACTTCTTGATTTTAATGCGGTGGATCTTATATCAAACTCAGATACATTCCCCTTGTTAAGAAATATGTGCTGCAAGAAGTAATCATATCCAATATTAAAATACATTGTAAACTCATTCTGATAGTTTTGATATAGGTCTGTTATGAGTACAGATAAATCATCTATCGCATTCCTTTTCTCATCTTCATTTTTTATATCATTTATATTTCTGGCTAAAGAAACTAGTATATTACCCTCTTCAAATTTTTCATCCTTTAATAGTTGATCAAGTATAAGCTTGAAGTTTTCACTTTTGAATTGACCGGCAATCCTTTTAAATAGATGATTCTTTATTACGTTAAATATAACATAGTTGTTTATATGTTCGGACGCCTTCTCTAGATCTTTAATAACTTTATCTCCATTTTCCATGAAACTTAATAGGCTCTTTGTGTATTTGAATGTTTCATGTTTTCCGCTTGCAGCCGATAGCAACCAGTTATTTATCTGAACACCACTCGATTCACGAAGTAGATCATTTAACTCTTTTGTATATGAAGACGTCAAATTATAATACATGTCCATTCTCAACTTCCTATCGTAAAATGTAAATCTATAAATGGCATCGATTGGTTTTAAGTTTACACGTAATGATTTATTTATATCATTTATTATACTAAATGGTCGATAAAATACATCATCGTCAGCTAAATAATAATTATCACCATAGTTCATAACTCTATAATCCATAGGCTGAGATAGTATACGATACATGATAGAACCAAAACCATAAACAGCATTAGGAGATGTTTTTAGTTCCATCATGTTCTCAACAAATGAGAGCTTATTAGATCTGGAAACTAAAGGAATCATTGCGGTTTTTTTCAAACCACTACTAATATCGTTTAGTGTGACACCATAACCTAAAAGCTTAATGCTTGTAACAATATTGTCTGACATGTTTTCGGCAACCTCTGAAATATTCAACAATACAAACTTATAACCGTTTGCTTTCAATTCCGAACCTAAACCGGAAACAACAGGTCTACCATCCGAGTCGTAGTTTGAAGATTCAACATTGTTAGACATGTTATTTTTCATCACAATCTTATTCTGGTTATCAGCTTTGAATGAGGTAGTTTTTTTATTCAGGTCTATCATTTCCTGTAATCGTGTAGAGATACTTTTTAATACATATACAGATCTATGCAATCTATTATTAAAATGTGGAGATTTGATGAGTGTAATATTATCCCCATACAACGCTATACCATACTCCTCTATTATTTCTTCAACTGTTTCAGTTGCAGATAGCGTATTAGTATTCTTCGAAAACTCAATCCTGAATATGTTTTTAGATAGAAACTCATCAATTGCTATTGATAGATTGGCCAATATATCATCCTTAACTTGATTTACTGTATCCGAATTCATTAGCCTGCTCGCAAAATGTAAAGATATTTTCTTATTCGCAAAGTTTGGAATCCCGGGTATCTTTACAAACTCTTTATTCTTTGGATCATACTTAAACCACTCTATTCCTTTTGTATCATCACTAGGTCCAAACCTGGCAAGTCTGGCAACATATAACTCTTTACCATCTTTTATTGCTTTGTATTTGGAATATTGTATGGCAAAGTTTGCAATAGAATCGTGTCCAGCAAAATATAATTCACTGAAGGCTGTATCAAACACGACACTTACATCACTATTTTCAATAGCTTGTATTGTAAATAACTTCCGCAAGTTATTCATAACATCATTCGTTACAGAAGCAATATCTTTACTTCTACCAAGTATCCCTTTGACGACAGAAGATAGTTGTCTGGCTAATAAACTATTACTAGCAAAGCTATCACCTGTATCAATATTACTAAAGACGCCTCTAAAAGATTTATGTCTATTTTTGTAAGTGTCGAGCGTCAATTTTCCATATCTGGTATCTCCGTCTTTTATTTTCTTTTTTATTACACCGATTTCTATATCATACATTTCCATAAAGGCCTTATCCCACTCATCTAACTTTTTCTTTATTTGTTTTTCGGCTTCTCTATATTCTTCTTCTGTAACATCATTATTTGGAAAATATACTATGTTCCTTAATTCTAATTTATTTATATCATATGAAGTTTCCTTGCTTGATATTAACATTAATCTTAAATTCGCATCTTTGACATCAATCAGATCTGAATTCAAAGCTTGGATCAATGTCTGTGCACCTATACCTGTTGATGATGGTAGTACGATTTCTGTCGGCCTTTCTTCTACATCTAAGACAGAAATCTTTGCCGGTGTGATATACAAATTTTGAGATGTGTCTTCCTCTACTCTCTGTATTGCCCTACTATAGGCTTTTGAAAATATACTTAGATGTCTTGTATCTACTTCTCCTCTACCATTATTGTATAATAATATTATACCATTCAAGAAAGAATACTTAATTATAAACTTAATATCATCCTTATTATATTCTTGAAGTGTCAGCAATGATCTTTTGTAATTATTATATATGACGGAATTGACATCTATTAGCGCTGATATGTCCTTACTCTTCTCTAACTCTTTAAATAGTTCTTTTATATTTTTACTCTTTTCTACTATCTCATCTATTATTTGTCCTATATTATCTAATGTATCACGTACTTCAGATTTTCCATCTATTTCTATATAATCAAGATGATAATAATCAATAAATAATGGTAATGTTTTAATTAAGTTCTTTTTAATATTACCAATAATTGTATCACTAGTCAATTCCTTTATATATGAGTTTAAATAATGTATAGATGATCTGTATATATTATATATCTCTTCATATTGTCCTGTTATCATTGAAAAGGCAAGAGTATATGCTTTATCTTTTTGAATGCTTGGATCGTTTTCTATTATTAAGTTCGCAAGAATATCACCTGCTATAGTTAATAAATCGCTATTCTCTGGATTTTTCTTGTAAAGTTCTAATATAGGGAATATAGAACTCATGTATGCAAATCCTCTTAACGCTACACCATTGGTCGCTATATAGTTGCCATATTTATCATCTTCCGCAAAAGAGTCTGCAAAAGAAAACATTACATTATAAGTCTTGGCGTTCATTAATATATTAACATAATCTAATTTTGTTAGTTTACCTATGACAGATATTAGTGAATTGGCAAAAATATTATCCATTCTTACGGTCAAGAATAAACTTATATCTGTAAGAGAATAAAAATTGAAAATAGCAAAATTATAAGCTTCTGCCTTTTCATCATTTGTCAATCTGTCATATGACAGCATGAACAATCTATGGAATTCTTTGCTCAATTCCAAATATAATCTATCGTCTCTTTTGTCTTTGGATTCAAAGTGCTTAGGTAACGTTAATGATGCTTTTTGCATGTAAAGTATTAAGTCACTTATCGTTTTTCTTCCCGAGCTATTAAATATCATTCTGACAAGGAAGTCACTTTCTTCATCAAACATATACTCTTCCTCATTTATAGAGTAAGCATCTCCGTTAGTTATTTTATCTTCATCAACATCCGAAAATTCTAAGTCTGCGTTTATGGTGTCATCGTTATCTATACTTTCATCATCATTATATGTGGGGCCAAACAATTCAATATTATTTCTGACTCTTTGTAAGATTGTTTTTAATGTTTCATTCTCAATAACTTTTAATGATGCATCAATGCCATCTGTTATATCATTATTTGATATGGAAGAAAGTTTATGTTTTATGATTAACTCTAAGAAACCAATATGTTTTTTATATGCAATGTCATTTATTAATTTTATCATTATCTTTGTTACGTCCCCTCTAAACTTTAAAAGCTCTTCAATACTTTGAACAGAGGACATTCTTTCTTTAATTATATCTAAATATTCATCAATCAATTCAATCAAATCATTCAGATCATCATTATCTTTTATTGCATCTTTTATTTTCTCTAATAGTTCTTGTAAATAAAATATACTATAAACCCCCTCATAGAGAGACATGTTTTTCTTTATTTCCTCTACCTCCTTTATTTTCTTATTGATGTCAGAAATCTTCTCTAATTGCTCTAAATCTTTACGTTTTTTCCTTTCAAGATATTTAGGCAGATCGATGAAGTCAGATTTGGATAAACTTATAGGTTGTCCAGATAGAAGAGATTTTACTTTTTTGTTTGTTGTAGATAATGGAGTATCCAGATTTAAAACTTTATATGCTATAGATGTGGCATTATTTGGTACCTCATCAACAGAAGCTATGCCTTTATTGGTAAATACATATGTTGACTCTTCGCCATTTGATATACTGGTAACTCTAGTATCACCAAACAATGCTATATTTAATTTTCCATCTTTAGTTTTAAAAACATATCCATATAATCCTTCATATCTCTTATCTTTAAGTAGTTCTTCCTTTTTTACTTCTCTGACATTTTCCTTAACATTATATGTTGAATAAGATCGATCCCCAAAAATAGTTTTTTCTTTACGATCCTCAATATATATGTCTCTCTCTATAAAGTATACATTATCTACATCTTTCAAATGTTTAATATCAAATCCTCCAAAATACAATAATTCCTCCGCTACGTAATTATATTGACCATCTTCATATAAGAACTTTAGAGGTATATTCTTGATCGTCGATAAATATATTAACTTTTCAACACCTTGACGTGTGATATTATTTATATCGATAGAAGCATTTGCTGCCCTAGAATAACTATCAACTAATTCCTCACGTGAACCTATAATAAAACCAACATTATTTAATAAACTAAAAGATAAAATTAAATTTGGAGATGTATTAATTAGATCTTTTAAATCTTCAAGTATTCTATAGGATTTGGACACCGGACTATTTATGTCCCTCATTATGTTGTTTACAAAATAAACATACTTTCCTTCTTCTTTAATGTAAGAATTTATATTTGTAATTGCATAAAGTTCTTCTATGTCAAAAGAATTATTTATTTCAGATTTTACGGTCGAAGATTCGAAATCGTTAATTAAAACTAAAACGTCGTCAACTTCTATATTGTTGACACCATAACAGATCTTGCTCATATCTTTATTATTTTAAAATTAGATAATTGATTAAAAAATTCATAAGCACCAACAGCGGTGTCTTCCTTTTCTAATTCAATATATCTTTTATATTTTGGCTCAAATATACAAAATTTATCTTTCCTATATACACCTCTTTCTATAATATTTATTATATCATCGCTATCAAAATATAATGATATAATAGGTTTATTCGTTACACGTATTTTGAAATCTTTGGTATTCATTATACATCTTCATTAGATAGTCTCCGTAAGCTTCTATATGTCGACGATTTGTATATTGATTCAAATCTAATTGGATGGCCAAATTTAAAACTTTTGGAGCCAGTTTTTGGTCTACATCTTTAAATATACGATATATGGATTTACCTAGAGCAAGTAAATCTCGTGTCCCATAAGTTTCCATATTTTCTATAATTTTCATAATTTCCACTCTATTTTTCTCTTCTTTTACTAAATCTTTCAGTCTAGATACTAACTCGGTCGGTGATATTTTTTCTTCCGGTTCTAACACAATTTCTACGACCTCACCTTCTTCTTGTTCTTTTTGCTCTGGTTCTTGTTCTTCTTGTGTTGGTTGCTCTGACTTTTGTTCTGTCTGCTCTACAGCGACACCTTCTTTTGCTTCTTCTGTTTGTTCTTCTGTTGGTTCTTCTTTTTGTTTATCAGCATCATCCACCTTTTGCGAGTCCACATTAACTTCATCAAGTAAAGATAAATTATCAATGGTCTCTATTTCAATGTTTACAGGTTCCAACTCTTCTGCTGATTCCTTTGTGATTTTTTTATTAACTACAATGTCTATATTTTTTTGTTTATCATTTTCGCTATTATTTTTTACTACAATATTTTCTTTCTTCCTATCTTTCTTACCTGAAGTTATAGTGGATTCAAACTCTTCAAGATTTATATTTTGAAGGAATGCGTCTGTTAAAATTAGCATCAACTCTTGTTTAGTTAATAGATTTAATTTAGAAAACATTTTCATAACCCAAGCTGAGAATCTTTTCCACCAATCCCAAGCTTCTCCTTCTTGTCTTACTGCTTGCTCACCAATAGCCTGAACTAACGCTTCTTCGCTTCCCCATTTCTTAATGGCTTCCTTCACAATTTTGGTGTTTCTATACCAGTGTATATAGAAGTGTGCATACTCATGTGGAAGTGTGTCCATTCTCATTGATGTGCTATCAATCAAAATACGCATCGCATTAAGCTCTGCTCTTCCTAATATAACATTATTTATTATTTGCTCTCGTGTGTCTACACTTCTATCATTGTAAATGTCTTTTATAAATTTATTACTTTCGGATTGATTTATTAAATTATCTATATTCTCCTCTACAGGTTTTGATTCTTCACTTGAATATTTACTTAGCATCTCAGCACTTTCAAATTCCAACCATACCATATTGTCTCCATTTAATTTTTGACTGGCTATTATCCGCTTAAATCTTACTATTTTCCAACCATGAGAAGAGGCTATACGAATTGCTGCTTGTATGATATTCTCATTTTCTTTTCTTAAACCTAATGGCAAATTAACACTGGCATCTCCATAGTTCACTGCAGCAAAATTTCCATTGGGAAGTTTAACGACAACAACTACAACATCTGCCTTTTTCTCTTCTTCCTGAGATAAAGCTCTATATGGTGTATTCTCTTCTTTTTGTTTTTTTATTACGCCTAAGTTTCTCAATATTGTTATAGCTCTTCGTATTGCTTCTTCTTTCGTTTTTATAGTTCCTTCTAAGTGTTCTTTCTTTATATGCTCCATTACGACTTTAAAGTGTGGTCCAGGTTTAACTCCTAATGAAGAAATATCTTTACCGGTTATGATAGGTGTGTATTTTTCTCCGTATATGCTTTTATATTTATTATACAAATCTATCAGATAATTCAATGTATCTATTTCACGATCATGAACCCCTCTACCTTTATGATCTGCTTCAATTAACATAACCAATTCGTGGATTGTAGCTGCACCTAATTCTTCAATCAACCTATTCATCATTCTCATTTTTGATTTCTCAGGGAAATGATACATGTGGACATGCCATAAATGATGCTCTATGAGTGGAACAACTTTATTTATTATATCTTTCTTAATTTTCATTCTTGTTAATATGTCTGCAGCAATAGGACCTCCTGCTTCTTCGTGTCCTGGACTTTTAATCACAACTCTGCCATATTTTTTAGAGTACTCTTTAAATGTTGTTTGTGGTTTTGCTATGTCATGTAGTAACGCAGCAAATATTAAAACAGCTTTCTCTTCAGGGTTTAATCCATTTTCTTTTGCTATACGGTGAGCCTGCTCTAACACTAATTTTGTATGTATCTCAACGTCTCCTTCTGGATGGAATAATGGATCTTGCGGAGTCTCCTTCAATTTCATTAATTCCGGATAATAACGTTCCCCTAAACCTGTCTCTCTTAGAAAATCAAATATATAATGTGGATTTGATCCTTTTGTTGCCCATTTCATCCATTCATCTGCAATTCTTTGTGGTGCCAATTCATCAATCATTCCGGCATCAACCATCTCTCTCATCAGCTTTGCGGTAGATGGATGAAGTTTTAATCCTAGTCTGGATTGGAATTGCATTGCTCTAAATATTCTTAAAGGATCTTCAGAAAACTTATCTGATGTGTGACGTATATAACCTTCCTTTAAATCTTTTATTCCACCATAATAATCATAAATTATTTTCTCTAATGGATCATATGCCAAAGCATTAAATGTAAAGTCTCTTCTAGATGCAGCTTCCTCAATAGTCATGCTCTTGTCAAATTCTGTTTTAAACCCTTTATGACCTTTACCGACTTTGTTTTCTCTTCTCGGTACAGAAAAATCATAAGGTTCATCTAATTTTTGAGCTTTTTGTATGAAGGCGATAGTTTCAAGATAGTTTCTATATAAACGATCTATGACGTGATATGGTACATTTGCTCTGTCTTTTCCTGACTCTATGTCTCTTTTTATTCTTTCTTTTGAAAGCTCTAAGTTTGCTTCAAATATTTTATAATATAAATTGAAATCTTCAATCTCTTCGTGTATGTTTGCTATAAATTTTATTCTGTTTTCTGTTATTACATTTGTAGCATCAAGTATTACTGTATATCCCTCCTTCATGAACTTTTTAGTTCTTTCTGCAGCAATATCCCACACTTCTTTATTTCTACTTTGATCGCTGACATCTCCCGTTAATTCCCTTCTTATATCATCTGTAGAAACAACAACAATCTTTTCTTTTTCATTTATACTATTTATCCATGTACTCTTACCTGAACCAGGAATACCTATAGTCATTATTAAACCTACTCTGTTTTTATTTATCTCGTTAATATTGTTTATTATCTTTGCTGCAGCATCGAATGGTCTAAATTTAAAAATACCAAAAGATGCTCCAACTTCATCAACAAAACCGTATCTTTTTAATATTTGTTTCAATTCTAACATAGATACACCATAAACTTCAACGTCTATATCTTTCGGCATTGAACCAAATAATGTATCTCTAACACTACCTCCAATAATCAAAGCTTTCAAGTTATTTGATTTAATATCTTCAAACACATTCTTTATAAGGCTTATATCTATATTCAATTCATATTTTATCTCTGGGTTGGATAATAGTTCATCACTTATGGAATCTATTATACTTTTATTGTTGTTTATGATTTGATATGAGATATTTGGATCATCAATGTATTCGATAGGTTCTTCTGTGAATACAAGATCTATATCTGGATATAATTGCTTTAATTTATTTTTAATCTTATTTAAAACTTTTTTCCTTATTTTATTGAAATCGTAATCTTCGAATTGCATTTCTTCCTCGCTAAATAATACAGGCTCTTCTTTCCCCTTACCCTTATCTTCACCTTTGCCTTCACCTTTGCCCTTACCTTTACCTTTACCTTTACCCTTACCTTTACCCTTGCCTTTCTCCTTACCTTTGTCTTTCTTACTATCTTCTGTACTGGATTCAATAGAAACATCTATTTTTCTGACATCTCCTGTGTCATCTTTCTCTATATTTACATCTATAGTAGGTTCTTCTTTCTTCTCTATATCTTTTATTGCACTAAAAACCTCTTCTTCTAAAGAAGATTTATCGTCTTGCTCTTTATCTTTTTTAGCGTCTTTGGTTTCTTCTTCAACTTCTTCAACTCCCTCAACAGTCACTGCCATTATTTCGTTAGTATCCTTTTCTTTCTCTTTGTTGGATTCATTAGCTACTAACTTTTCTATGTTATTGATTGTTTCTTCTTTTTTTCTTAATATATTTATTTTCTCCTCTACATAATTGAGCAAACTTTCAACTAATCTTATATATTGTGAATCTATTGGTTCATTGTTTTCATCTATCAATTTTTCTACAACTAAAGTATTTTTTATATCTAGCAATCTAATTTTGTATTGTTCCAGGGTTGGCAGATCTACCGTATTTTTTATGTTCTCTAACATTGATGCAAGCTCATTGGATAATGAACGAGTATTAATAACCTTTGCGTTCTTAGGCTCACTTACAACCTCACCAAGAGTTGTTCTGATTGTTCGTATAATTGTCGCTCTATTCTCTTTAAAGTTTATCAAGTTTCCATTATCATAATAACCTAATTGTTTTAAACGTTTTATTATTTCTTCTTTAAGGTCCTCGCTTATATTATCGTAGCCCAAAAACTTTAAAAGGTTATCAAGAGTTGATATGTTATCTATACCTTCCCTGTGTTCTGCAGGTGCAGGTAATGCTAACATTTGTTTTCTTTCTACAGGTTTTGTTTCAGGTCTTGCTATGTATCCCAATATATTAATATCACTCAATCTCGATCTCTTTTCTATTATATCCTCATTTGTCAATAAAGTTAATTCCTGTTTTATATAATTTGTAGTATTTATCCTTGCCTTAATTGCTATCAAATCTAACAGCAAATTAGACATATCACTATATCCTGTCTTCAATATATACTTAGATTTTAATGTTTTATTATTGGTTACTATCAAATCTCTTGAACCTATTATCTTATATTTGTTTTCTACTGATTTATATAATAATACGGCTCCAAGAAATGATTCGAATATTTTATATATGTCGACTACTATATCTTTGTTGACGTTCTTACTTGTTTTAAAATCTCTTAATGCTTCATTAAATGAATCTACTATATCTTTAAAAGTACTATTTATTGTATTGTGTATTTCATTAATTGCTGTTTCTAAAAATATAAGGTCATCTGCTTCTAATTTGTCACTATATTGCTCTTTTATTAATTTAACCATCTCATCGAACCTATTATTTATTTTTTTAATTAATTGTCTCAATTCGTTTACTCCTTTAGTTATATTAAATTTGTCCGGAGCTACATCAAAGACTGATATTATTCTTTGAAGTTCATCTATGTCTTCAGCTAAAGATGTTAGGCTAGAAGTGATGGTTAGTGCTATTATTCTCTTATCTTCCTCGCTTAAATTTTTGAATGACTCATCATTTAATATTTCATTGGTTATAGTATTTATGAGTTTCATTCTGTTTTCTATACTGGTCTCTCTTATTAGTAAACCTAATGATGATATATATTTGTTATAACTAACTTCTACGAAATTCAATAATACATCATCTGATTGTATATATTTTAACTCTGTAGTAGAATTGACAATATCCAATAAAATATTGTTTATCTCAATCATTCTATAAATATTATCAGCTATAGCTTTGCCTGATAAATTATTACCTTCTATAGTTTTATTTGAATTTGATATAAACTCTATTATTTTGTTCATCTTATCGGACATCTTAGCTAAATCATTTAGCTTTAGATCCTCTGTCTCACCTCTATAGTATAAAGCCAATGATTCTATATTATTGTTTAGTTTCTCAAAAAAACTCTGTATTACTTTTTTAATATAAGGTTTAGATTTTTTTGCATCTAATCCTTCTGCTAATCCAATTTGTTTCTTTAAATATTCTATATCATTCTCATCTAAATTATCAAAGTACAAGAGTAGGTCTTGATTAATAGAGTCAGCTAGAGAATTATAATAAATTATCAATATATCAAATATTTGCGGAACTTCAAATGTATCACTATACGCTGATCTATTTATATAATCATGTATGCTTTTTTTGATATTTTCGTTCAAATCAAAGAATCCATTTGATTCTATTTGAGATAACAATGAACGAAGTTTATTGGTATAATCTTCATTAAATATTTCATCAGTATAGTTTATATATGTGAGTATGTCAGTTAGCTTTTCAAGTTGAAGTTTTTGAGTTAATGCCTTTCTGATATTATTGAATCGCTCCATTTCTTTCGTTATATTAGCAATCTCCTCATCTGAAATTCCTAAATCTTTTAGTAGATCTTTATTGTAATTACCTTTTTCATCTATGGATAGCGATTTAATTATAACACTTTTGTCTAAACCATTGATGGTTGCATCTTGACTATTATTTAATTTCTCAATGGATGAATTTATATATGAAATTACTTTTTCTATCTCTTCATTACTGAAGTTTTTACTTATAAGATTTTTCCTAATGTCGTTAAGAAGTTCTTCATTCAAATCATATATGGTTCCACCATTAAGTGAATTTATCTTATCAATCTCCTCTTTCGATAAAACTTTCTTGTATATTTGATTTGTTAATATATTCCTTAATATTCTCAGGACAATCTCATTCTTTTCAGGATCTTCAAATAATCTATCCAAAGTTTTTCCTTCTTTATCTACTAGTATTTCTTTCAATAAATTATTAATTATCGTTTTTATAGGTTTATTTGTGTCCTCTACTTTTTTTAAATATTCAAAATATTCTTTTTTTAATTCATCTGTATCTTTTGTTGTAAGTGTTTTGTATAATTCCGGATTTGTTTTTTTTACATGTTCTAATAAATCATATACAGCTTGTGTTCTTTTTTCATTTAATCGAGTTAGATTGGTTGATATGTTCTTGAAATGAGAAGATACACCATCAAGAAGATATTTCTTTATATGGTCATCAGTAATATCTTTTTTACCTGTCTCTGTTTTATATATGTCGTATAATGATTTCTTATATGTCTTTAAATCTTCCTCATTTAATACTCTACCTTCAGTTATATAATTTACAAACTGTATTGCCTCATCTAAGCTTACATCTTTTAATTCATCGCTTATTTGACCTGAGAATTGATTAAAATATTCTGAAAACTCATCAACTACATCGTATTGATGTAGAACCTTAAATATTTCATATATCTGTGCAATCCTGATATGCTTTATCTGATTTTCAGAGGTGGATGATGCTGCTGTTCTATTTAAGTCTAATAGTTTTTTAACCGAATCTATTCTTCTCCTATATGCATTTGAATCTAATATGAGATTTCCATCATATAAATTAAATAAACCTATCTTCTCTAAGGAAGCTATTGCAGAATTTATCTTTTCTATCTTATCTTTTATGGATTCTTCATTTGAAAATTTATTGTATACAAACTTAGTTGTTGATCTTAAACCTCCTGCCATCCCACCAAATAGTAATGTGGATATTGTAGTTGATAATAATACTTTTTCATCTTCATAATCAAAGTTCATTTTGTTGAATGAATTAGATATAGCTGCCAATAATGGACTAACGCTATAACTTGCATCATCGTCTATAATCGTTCCATATATTGAATCTTGAATATTACCTTGTAAGTATTCTTGTATGTTCTCTTGAATTGTTTCTACGGACGAATCAGCAAGACCTCTTAATGTCCTAATTTTAAACAAGTCAGATTTTGAATGTTTAATATTTGATAACAGTTTTTTATTTCCTAACTTAATAGAAGGTTTTATGCTTTGTAAACTCCTATGTGTTAAATATTGTATATCACTCTTTAACAGTTTTTTTAGAGCATAACTCTTACCTGCTATACCTTCAAAACCAAATGGATTTGATACTAACAACAAAACAGCATTGATGGCAAAATCAGCTGCATAGGTTGAACTTAGTAGACCTTTTAATTTATTGTTGTCTAATTTACCATCTGCCCCCAAATATATCTCATAGTCTTTAAATCTTTTGCTCTTGGTTAACTCGTAATATTTAGCTTCTATTTCAATTCTTCTTCTATTCTGTTCTAGTCCTTCGTTTGCTTGCATATAAGCTTCAGATAAGGAAGATACAAACATGGGAGTATTAAGAAATACTCTCAAAGTCTTATTGGATGTCCAGTATGTGAGTCTATCACCTAATGCTAATTTTAATAACTTAGAATCTTTTGCTACCTCTAATGCTGCATTAGATATTAGTGCTGTTCTTTGTGCTTTAGGTAATGCCGATAACGCCAGCTTTCCATCTTTTAATGCTACATTGCTAGCTGAGGCTATTCTGGCAAGTTGCTCCGCACTAAGCATGCCTCTTGTTAAAGCTGTAGCTCCACCTAATCTATATACATAATTGATAGCTCTAGATAAATGTCCTACCCTAGATAAATAATTGACACCTAAACTTACACCAGCTCCTACACCTGCAGTAGCAAAAGCTATCACAGCAGTGGATGCTGCCATTCCTCCTATCAATCCGACAGTATGACCTGATTGCAAAATAGCACTGGTGACTTTTTCTGATGTTGTTGGTTCAAATTTGGCAGCAATCTCTGGTTGATTTCTAAAATACTTTTTAAACTCACTTTTAGCTTCCTCTACTGTTACAGGTGTGTATATGTGTGCCTTATTTGATAAATCTGCATCAATAAAAAAACCACCTAATAAACCTTCAGATAAACCGTATCCTAATGATTTTATATAGTTTAAATATGTGTCAGGTCTAGTAAAGGTCTCATTTAATACACCTAATGATAGTTTTTGTTGTAGATGTTTTAAATAATTCAGCTTTGACTTTGGTGATCCATACTCGCTCTTTATTAAATCAATAGCTTCTTTTGTTGCTATCTTTTTAACCTCAACTTCATCCTCAATATTACCTGATTGTATGTTGTATCTTAATCTTTCATTATAATAGTTTTTGTATTTTTCCATTAACAATTCATGCACTACATCACCCCATCCTCCATAATACTTGTTTCTTTCATTTTGATATTTTGGCTTATTGGTGTTCGGATCTGGTAATTTAACAAAAGCATATTTTATAGCCAATGTTAGAGATTTATCAAATAGTTCTCTAGATTTTGAAAGCTTCAAAGGATCAGCTTCCTTTTCATCTAAAATAAATAATTCGTTTATGTCATAATATTTTGTATTGTCTCCTCTTAAATCTCTGTATATTTTTTTGGTGGCTTCCATTATGACTTTAGAAGCGTCTCTCTCTATCAATCCGAATCTATCTTCTTTTACATCCATACGTTTAGGATCCACCGGTGAATCAATAATATTAGGTTTTGTCTCTTCAATGAGGTTTAATAATGCTACCTCTGGTTTTTCAACTTTGAATGTATCTTTTAGCGTATTAATGCTATCTCGAACCGTAGACGCAACTATGTTATATTGCTCTATTAATTTATTTAACTCTTTTATACTTGATGCATCATAGCTTTTTTTGTTATATATCTCCTTCCCCTTAAGTCTTATATTTCTAATGTCATCATATGATATATTTGAAACGTCATCGATTGCTTTCTTGAATTTGGGATCACTATTATATCTTTTTGCTATATCACTATTTGGATTTTTTAATATGTATTCTTTAGCTTCCTTTATATTTTTAACAGAATTCCATAAATCACCCGAGTTTGCATCTATATCATAAGACGTTTTCTTTATTTTATTAACATCTAACACATATTTTGTTGCATCTTTTGGATTATTTAAAACATCATATGATCCATTTATAGAGGGCTTATGTATACTCTTATCTTTTACTTTTTTCTCTTCTTCTGACAAATTATTCAACATACGTATCTGCTCGCTCAATTCGTTTTCAAATCCGGATATATGCTGTATGATTAATTTTTTTGTTTTGTTGTCTATCTTGTCATCATTCATTACAGTTAATACAGCATTAACATATTCCGGGTTCTTTTTTTTGAACGCAGAAGTAACAGCATTATATGACTTCTTATTGTTGATTGGATCATATATATAGTTCAAATAATTATTTAAAGGAACACCTAGATTGGCACTCTCCCATACAGGTGAAAATGTTTCATATAAAGAGTTAATATAAGGATTAGATAAATCAATGGGATTATTGTCCATCAAATTATTATCACTCGTATTATTATTTGCATTATTATCTTGCACAATATTGTTATTTTGATCTGACATACTCGTTATTTTTTAAATCAAATATAAGATATTTTATATTATGATTAACTATTTATTTTTGACTCGTAGTATTGGTTGTATATGGTATTACCATAATTTTCTGTATAGGCATACTTTTCGATGCTGTAGTAGAGGTGGATTGATTTATTTTATATCCGATTGCTAAGTAGTTTTTGTGTCCAATATTAAACGGCTTAATTTTAAAAATACCTTCATTTAAAACTGGAAATGCCAATGCTTTCTTAGCTTCACCTAATAATTCATTGTCGCTGGAGGTGCCGACATTATTTTGAGGATCATAAGTTTTCATCCCAGCAAAATTAAATACTATGTTAGGATTATATGTCTTCTTATAATTGTTAACTCCCATAGCTATGGCATCTTCTATTGTTTTCACTCGGAACTCACCATCGCCCATATCTTCATATTTTATTTTATTTTCATCTGATATTTTTTCCTTTAATGTTTCATTATTAACCCCAGAAATATTTGCATTTTCATGGAAATAAAATCTAATGTGGTTTTGCTCGCCACCTCCATTGTTTACTTCTATTGTGGTGCTCTTTTTATCTTCATACAAATCAGATGAACCTCCACCTCCACCTCTACCTCTACCTAGACCGCTAATAGAAGACGTGCCAGACGTTACTACTTGTGTTTGTTCTTTTAGCTTATTCATAGATATGTTCAAACCTTTATCTAAAGCATTTAAATACATCTCCAAAGATGATTGAATTTTTATATATCTATTGTTTATGAAATCATTGAACATTTCTGGTGTCACAACATAATCATAATCTTTCTTTAATTCATGTAAATCTTCCAATATAGCGGATATTTTTTGTGATTGAGATTTATACTCGAAAGCTATTTCTTTCATCTCTTCATACTTTTTAATGAGATCATCTAATTTAATCATAGATCCCAAATTAAAACTATTTAAAGTCAATTGATGTGCTATTTTTATTTGTTCGGATAAATCTAATGCTCTCTTATCTGCTTGATTTGCAATAGTTTCATACTTTTTCATCTTAGCATATAACAATGAAGATTTTGCCTCATAATCAGAAATTAAAGAGTTCATAGTCTTAGCATAATCGAAATCATAAGCCTTCAATCTATCATACACTTTAGATTTTGTTTTCTTATTGAAATAATCCCTTACCAACCCATTAGATGAATATATATCATATATCAAATTACCTAAATCATATGTTTGTGTTATACCTCCTTTTGTTACTTTAGCCACTACAGGATTCTGACCAATAACCTGCGCAAATGTGCCATCTCCTGAAGCATAACCTGTTATCTTCTGACGCATTATGTTGGACATCTCTGTTTCAGAAATCTCTGCCATATTTCCGTTCTGATCTAGCATATAATACTTAACCTCACCAGCACCTTCATCTATACCATAAGCTTTTAATTGATCAGATATAAGTTTATCTAAATTAACACCTACAAGTTTTGTGTCAATTTTATATGCAGATAATCTCGGATCATCCAAAGACATCCTACTATATTCTTCAATCTGTATATCCAACATTCTATCTAGATCCGGATCATACATGGCATAGGATTTCTTTTCTGGATCCCCCTCATCATATATACCTGATACCTTTAAGTAATTCTGAAACTGTTTCTCCTCTCTATATTGTTCAGAAACTTTTATGCCATTCATTACAATGTTATCGCTTGCAATGTTCGTGAAAAGATTTTGGAAGGAACTAACAACGTCAGGATCACGTAAATCCATATTTGCGTATTGGTTTATATATTTCTGTATAGACAATAAATGTTCCTTCCTTCTATTATCTACATATGGATTATATATCTCGGAATAATAAAACTTTCCCCAATACTCCTCTAATTGCTTCTTTTTGTTCTCATAAGATGTTGCTGCTTGTATGCCGGATTGTAATTGAAAATTTACATCCGGCGTATATAGCATTGGAGCTGGTATTATGTCTGTAATGTTAGGAATATACGTAGCCATAAACTACCTTTTTCTTAGACGGTTTATTAATAATTCAAACAACTGATTAGATTTTTCTTCAATCTCTCCACCTTTATATTTCTTTTCTTCTTCTGTTTTACTTTCCTCCTGAGTTTCCTTCTGACTTCCATCCTGAGTATAATGCTCATTATTATATGTAGTATATGGCGACGATGTAGATGAAGGATACCCTTGTATGTAAGGTATATGCGGTATGAACAAATCATTTCCTTGCTTTTGTTTGCCTGTTATGGTCGGTAAATGCTCCTTCAAAAAATCCGAAATAATCTTATTTGCTTCTTCTGTATCTCCCAAAATACTCTTAACTGTATTTGCAAAATTATAAATATCCTCCATAGTCATAGGCTTAGATGGAGATAATTGTTTACCCAATTCAGGTATAAACTGTACTCTACCTTCATCATCTATCCTAAATGGAGTTTCTTTTAAATATGATTCATTCATGTTGTGTCGGTAAGATCTGTTGGTTATCATCTTATTCCAAGATGCAACTAAATTCCTATATGCTTCCCGTCTAGCATTATCGTATTGCTGATTAGCTATTACAGTTTTATCATACAAGTTTTGAGCTTTAGCTGTATTATATTCTCTTTGTCTATTAAGTATATCCGCTTTTCTTTCATTGTATTGATTTGCTAAGTTTACATTTTGATTATATGTATTTCCTATTATATTAGCTATATTCTCGGATGAAGATGCAACAATACCTGAAGAGATTGAGGATAATACTTGAGGTGACAAAGAACTCGCTAAAGTATTTAATGTATTTTGAACTGATTGAGAGTTTAATTGAACTTGTCTTTCAGGATCCATAAATACAGGACGAGGAACATCAGGAGAATACATGAATTCTCTTGGAAGGTATTTTTTTATAGAGTTTAGTGCAGCTAAAGAATAAACGGTATTATTTACATCTTGTTTGTAAAATCTGTCATCTCTATATGTATTTTGTTTTAATGTTCCATCAGGTTCTTTGATTTTTTCAACATATGTTTTAGGTATAAAGTTTCCAACCTTAGGTTTTTCTGGTTCAGGTGTTAGTTCAACTTTAGGTTGAGGTTTTTCTTTAGGGATGATATAAGAAGCAGACGTGTTTTGCCCACTTATACCATCATATTTGAGTTTAGAACTTTTAGATGGAGTTTGTTTTTCATAGTTATCTGCATCATTTATTTTGTTAAAACCAAATTGATATATTAATGAATGTATTGGAATTAATGGTTTCTTACTTGTAGTATTGTAACCAAAAATATTTTCAAGATTTTCAAAATTAATATTATTAATATTTTCAAAAACATTTTGAGGCTTTAAATTTAATAAATTAATTATTTTTAAAAATTCATTATTGATTCTTTCTACATTTTTAGAAGTCATTGTAGAATCAAAAATCTTTTTTCTTACATCATCATCTATAAATTCTTTTGTTAATAAATTAAATGCATTTTTTATTGTAAAAATGTCATTTATAACATTATTATCTAATTGTTCGATTATTCTATTTAGTTTATCTTTGTTCTTTTGTATTTCTTCATTATACAAATTATCTTTTGAACTTACATTGAAATTCTGACTGTTTATAAAATCTACTATTTCTTCTTTTGTTATGTTAGGGTTTACTTGCAAAGCTTTTATAAGTTTTTGTTTTACATCATTACCTATTTTATTTTTAAAGTTTTCATAATTCTTTAATTCACCATCTAAATAATCTTTATATACCTCATGCCATCTTTGAATAATTTCATCTAGTTGTTTTTCTGTAACACTTTGTTTGTCTGTTTCGTTTCCATCTTTTGTATTATTTTGTTTGCCACTTTCACCTCCTTCTTCAAATATTCTTTGTTGATAATTTCCAGGAATGGTATTAGGTGTAATATTATATATACTATAATTTGTTGATGGATTATATTGGTCTGGTCTAAAATATCCAAAAGCAGAACCAGCACTAACAAAATCACCTCTATCTCTACCTGTAGCAATAGGATACATTACATCGCTAGAGTATGGATTCTGATTATTTCTTAAAGCCATTCCAGCGGATATATAATAGTTGAGTAAATCCATCCCACCCGGAATATTAAACCTAAACTTATAGTCTTTTTCATTATCTCTTTTTTCCATTTTTGGTTGAAGGTCTGATGTATACATTTTAGAAATCTCATCTGAGATCTCTTTAGGATTCATTTCTTCTAATTTTTTACCTTTTACTTCTTCTACCATAGCTTCGTAATCCTTGAATTCTAAAAGTTTTGAACTATTTTGACCAGAGTTGTCGGATGTATAATTTTTATGACCACCATCAACGCTCAAAGGTGAGATGTAATTTTTATTACCACTATCAACACTTAAAGGTGAGATATAATTCGTATGTGAATTGTTTATTTGATCAGGAGATACATAGTTTTTATGTTCCTCATTCTCAGGAGCAGGTACATAATTTGCGTGCTCATCGTTTTTCTTTTTTTCATTACCTTTTACATCTATACCCAGCTGAGCTTTAGGTATATCACGATCTGCGTTGTCATCAGAACCACCCTCTTGCTTTTCAGCTAATGGTATCCCTTTGATTGTTTCAAGATATGTTTTAGCAAATGTTGGTATTTTATCGTAAGTTAAACCGTCAGGATTCTTCATTCTCTCTTGATACATAGCTAATATAGAAAGCAATCCCATCTTTCCATCTATATCAGCCATAGCTGTTCCAACCTTCAAAGAATCCTTTTGTTGCTCATCTTCTAGTACTTTACTTGATTTGTTTAAGTCCAATAACTTCCTTGCCAATTCTGCGGGAGTTTTAGGTGTTTTTGCGCCAAAAAGATTTAATATATCTTTATCTTCAATCTTTAATTCTTTGCTATTACTAAAAATAAAACTACCATCAGGTAACAAAAGCGGTGTTCCTCCTTGAGAATGTTTCTTTCCGTTAATGTAATAAAGCTTTGGATATGATAATCCTTTATCATCATAAGTTAAAACCACCTCTCCTTTCTCTGCTTCCAAGTTTGCCATTTTTCTATCTACAGGATCAATGCTTTTCTTTACATCTTTTGTTGATCCATTTGATTTTGCTTTTAATAATGAAAGTATTTTATCTATTCTTGACATACTAATTTAATTTATTGTACCGTTTGACCTCCACCTTGCTGTGATTGTAAATCCATTATCAATCTTTCAAAGTATTTAGGATAACGTCCAACAAAGTCAACAAATTCTTCATATGATATGTCATAGTCTCCACTGGAAGATGGTGCACTCTGCTGTTGAACATTTTGCTGTTCGCCTTCATATGATTCATTGCCACCATCCAAAGTAGACCCGCCCATATCAAATTCAGGTATCTCCATTAATCCCCTTTGAAAATCTTCTGGTTTTAAATTTATTCTTTTAAGTATATAATTGCTACCTTTTTTGTCGTCTATTGGAGCAATCTTAAAATAAAGCTGCCTTCCTTGTTCGTCTTTATATGGTAAGACGTAAAATCTCTCGCCATTACTATATTTGATTTCTTTTAAAGCATCTAAATCCAGGTTCTGATATTTATCCTTAAAGTTGTTTAATATATAATTATCTAATCCTGGAAACGTTTTAGACAATTCTTTTATTTTTTTGATTTTATCGTCATCATCTCCTCCTCCATCATCAACATCATCATTAACCTCCATACCTAATTGTCCTTTAATAAGCTCTTTTGTATTGTTATACTTATCATATAGATTATCTATGTCATTCATCACACTTCTTGTGCTTTCACGACGAAGAATCCTATCTAATATATCACCAACACTAAACAATCCACCATACTCATACTTTTCAATTTCCCCGCCACGAAGTTTAGACATTACATTTTTAGCAAATATTGCTTTTTTTCTTATCTTGGGATCTTTAGAATTTAATCCTTTTTCGATGCAATCCATAGTTACATCTCCACCACAATATTCACGAAAAGAACCTACAGTTCCTTTCTTTTTCATTTCATCGTTGGCTTTTTGTATAAATTTTTTATTCTCACTCATATTAGTATATATTATCCTATCAAAATATAGTGTTTTACGTTTTACCTTTTATAATGTTTCATCACTTATTCTATATTTCCACAAGATCTCAGGAGCTAATTCTTCTATGATCTTAATGTTTGTTTCGTAATCTAATAATGTTTTTCTCTTTTTTGGATTTTCCCATTTTCTATGACAACCTTCATGATCTAACCAATCTAAACAATGATATGTTATATTCCTTTCATCATAAATTAGTTCCGGTCTACCGATTCTCTTACAATCACTTCTCGATATAATATGGGAATGAGAAAGTTTTATGATTGCTGATTCTTTTTTACCACAACCACTACAAACCTTTTTACGAGTATAATCTATTTTTCTTAAGACAGCTTTGTATTCCTTATCGATTAGTTTCTGCTTTTCTGATTTTTTTCTTATTGTTTTTTTCTTTTTCTTTTTACCAGACCTGGAGTTTAATCTATCTTTATTATGCTTATAGCACAATTTATGAGTCTTATTTACAACATGTGAGCTACCACAAACTTTACAGACTATATTTTTATTGCTTACCATTTTATATTTATCGACTGCAAATATAATGAATTATCTTAAAGATGCTGAAAGTTTTGTCAGCAATATTATGAATTCTATCTTGTATGGTATATGATATATACCATTGTCATTATCCGGTTCTTTAATTAACCATATGTTATTCACATAATGTCTAAATCTTTTATGTTCAACTGGTGATTTGTTATAGTCAATCTGAGTAGGATCAATGAACCTATTATAACCATTATCAGATAAGATTAAAAATGGTATGCTATTTCCTGAATACTCTCCTCTATCTCTTATAAGATCTACAAAACCATTTACTCTATATTTATTCTCTACTTTTTCATAAAGTATGTTTACACCTGTTGGTGTATACTGCGGATATGATACTGAAGCAAATGGATTATTTTTAGGTTTCATTATCAAATTGCATATACCACTACATTGCTCTGTATTATAAACTACCAATTTATCAAAGTTATAATCTAAAACATGAAATTGGGATTGACAATTTTTATCGTATTTGAATGCTTGTATTATATATTCTATACTTCTTAAAGTCTTTACATTGATGTCTAACATGTTTCTAAAGTCAACTTCAAAGTTATAACCTATACCATAAAAGTTACAATAGCTATCACATCTTTCATTGTGAACCCATATTCCATTACCTTTTGTAGTTATAAATGTATTATTGCTTCCTACTGCAAAGTCCGGATGCCAGTCATGAAATGAAATAAATCCTTTAATGTGTGGATCATACGATAATGTCCAGCTTATATCTTCTACATATTTATTGTCTTTGCTATCTATGTCTGCTAAATAGAATGTATCAACAATGTGATCCTTTAAACCTGGTTGTGGTTCCTTTGATGGATCTATCACTAACACTTTATTCTTGTGCATGACTCCCCCATTGATGTCTTTGTATACATCTACATACTTAAATTTCAAATGTTTATATTCATCTTTAATCTTATAATCTCTTTTGATAAAATATACAATCGTGTATTTATTATCAAATACTATTTGCTGTGTTATACCTAATGCTGGATTTTCATAATCCTCCAATCCTTCTATTTGTTCTGTTATTTTTTCAGGAATAAAGTATTGGGACCATAATTTCATTGATGAGAGTGTAATCTCATCTAAAGATTGAGCATATTGATATATTCTACCTGTGTTGGAAGATATAAAATATAAACCATACGGTGTGTTCAAACTCGCTCTTTTGAATTTCATAGATGCATACTGATATTCAACCTGAGCATTATTTACACGATTTAATGTTTGTTCAAATAAACTGCCGGCACCTACAATCAACTCTCTACCTGAGTTTGTTTTGAATGTCTCTACTCCTGGAAAGAACTTTGGAGGTGAGTGTTTAAAATATACCAATACGGCTGTTCCTCCAACATCCTGAAATCCTGTTACAACATCTTCAAATACTTTTATGTTGTTAGGTAGAAATATTCTCCACATGTCTTTTTTTAAATAATGATTTCTGAATTGTCCTCCAATAGGTAGAGAATAAATCACCATTCTCTTATCTTTAATGTAAGCTTTTTCTGCGTCGATTGGGCTGTAATCTCTCGGCTGTATATCCTCTAATGTGGAATAAATTAATTCATATGTGTGCAAATTCATAGATTGATCTGCTATAAATATATCAGTATCATAATATGTCTTTACATCAAAATGTTTATTATAGTCTGAATTCCTATATGGATCAAAATACTCTTGTCCATTTATATTCATATCATTCATTCTATAAGCCATATTGTATTGGCTTTCAATAAAGAAATCTCTAACAATGCCATTGGATAGATACATCCATTCATCCGGATTTGTATCACTAATCAAATGTACTTTTGTATTATTGACAAATGAATAGTTGGTTGTACATTTTATTCCAATACATCCATCTAGATTGTAGTTTGCTACAGATTTAACTAATGCCATTGGTGTAGATGAGGCAGATGCTAATAAACAACTCATAACTGAAACTAAACCTGTAATCAAAAATGGGATCTGTACTATCTGAACCAGAGCAACACTTAAAGCGGAAGTTATAAATACGGAAAATCCTAATATCATTGCATTAATTGATACAATAATTTTTATTATAAATAATATAAAACAAGCAATACCTCCAACTGCTGCAATAAAACAATTTACAGGATTAGTACATTTTAGTTCATTACAAAATTTAGGCAAATCCCAAGATGCTAATGATCCTGTTATTTTTGTCAATTTACCGGCAACAGCATTTATTGAATCAATTATATCTTTGAATGTATCGACAAGTTTACAAAAACTCAATAAAGATTGTTTACAATTACTTATATTATTGTAACCAAGAACGTTCATTATGTTCAAATAATTTGAGACCTTATCTAAACATTCCTGATCTTGAGAATTTGAACACACAATAGATCCTAATAATGTAAATTGTGTACCAGATACAGGTGTGTTCATTATAGATGATATGCTTTCAGTTAAATTTAATTTCTCTGTGTTAATCCAAAATCTTGGATGTAATATATGCCTATGCGCCGGATAATTAAATTCAAATCCATCCGGTTGATTTATTGGTATTGTATTAAAGTAATTAAATCTATCTTTTTCTGTATATCTGGTTACATAAGTATCGCCTCCAAAATAATAGTCAGATTGGTATGGATCGGCATATCCATATCTATAACTTTTAACTTTTGTATAGTTTCCTATTTTGTATTTTCTTATTGAATATAACTGGCTATAAGGTCTATTATTGTCAACTTTTAAACCTACATATCTTAATGATCCATCATTCTTTATAACACAAGACGTTAAAACATTACCATTGCTATATCTCTTGCTCGGATCTGTTGAATTGATGTTGCAACAAGATTTACCTTCTTTCGGATTATATATTCTATTTATTAAACTATTATCATTAGTGAGTTTTTCAATTAAAGGTTTTGAATTAATAAAAACACATGGCGTTCTAAATAAATGATTTATTCTATAAGATCTTGATGTATTCACATCTGTGAATGAATATATATTACTTCTCAAATAAAAACTATCATATATATCTCCTATGAATTTATCACACGACACATTATATCTTACAAGATTGTGCAACTTGTTGTGAGTTATAATATTTAAAGCATATGGTTGAAATGGTAATACTTGCTCTTCTTTACCTCTTAAAGTATAGAAAACTTCATTTACGGACATTAAATATAAAGGGAGAAACATTGATATCCTCATACCTTTAGGTATCATATTTAACAGACCATCATCCTTTTTTATTATTTCAACATGTTTAAAGTTAGAACCACCAAAAACCGAAGCGACACCTACAGCTACATCTACACCTCCATAAACATTTCTCATTATATCTCCGAAATCCAATCCTATACTGTTAAAGAAAGACATGGTTGGAGCTAAAAGCGGAAGAACCTGATTTGTGAATTGCATACCTATGAGAGAACTATATGCAGCTAAAGCTTTCTTAATTATAGTTATTGTTCCAGCTGTAGCTAAATCTACAGTTGACGATTCCGGTGTTTGTCTACTATCATGTCCTCCATATCTAACCTCATAACCTCCATTAAGTATTTTGAAACTTTCTAATGTTGAGCGATATATGAGCATCGCTATTTTATTAGGAGATACAATTTTTGCTTTTGGCAATCCATTATTGATAATTAGATATTTATTTTCTGAAACACCTTTAAGGTCTCCATATAACTTTATAAACTTAGCATTAAGGTATGGATAACCCATTGTTATTTCCGGAGAATGAAAGAAGTAAAAACCATTTTTTATATTATCTTTATTTTTGTATCTTATAGCACCTACTGTATCTAAATCGTGTGTGTCTCTATTATCTAAATCTTTTGTTAGAGATATTGAACTATTACCCGATGATGTTCCATAATTTAATTCTGTTCTGGTCTGTAATAGAGATAAGAATGGATTATATTCTGTCGTGTTATCATCACAAGGATAAGCTTCAAATAATGAGTTGTGATAGTTGCTATCATTTGATAATGTTTCATTTATATAATCATATCCTCTCGCTGTACTCAGAACTCCTTTAGCTATTATTGTTCTATTAGCCCCACGAACACCTCTCCATATCTCAAATCCTACTATATCTTTTATTTGATTGCCTTCATTATCTAAAGGATGATAAATGTTTTTAAAATATATACCAAGATTCCTAATCTTTTGATTGGTAGAATTATACAAATAAAGATCTTCATGTATTGTCTCATCCGGCATCCAATGCAATCGTATTCTTTTACAACACAAGTCAAACTTACTAGAATCTAACTCTCCGTAAGGCAATGTATATTTTGCTTTATCTGAAGGCTTTATAACATTTTCTTTATAGTGTGTCCAATTCCATCTTTCGGGATGCCTGCAATCATACAACTCATCACTATAATAAACACCAGGATAACCTTCTGCTATTATAACACCTCCGTCCGGTCCGTTAGGTATGTTTAATTTTGACTTATAAACTGCATTATTTATTTGTCTACCTTCACATTCTATGATGTTAAATGGAGGTGCAGGTATATGATAAAATGATGAATATTCTCCTGTATTATAAACCCATCTTATATAAAAGGTGTAAACTTCATCTCTGAGATATTGAACTACATCTGCTTCTATTCTATAATCTCCTGCTGCAGTCTTTAAGTCATAATAGTATCTTTCAGGATATTCGGCAACAAACCATCTTGTTTCTATAAGATTAGCTAATGGTTGATAATTAAAATCTAATCTACTTGTAGGAGAAACCCTAACTAAATGACTTCCTGTAGATGTTATATAATCTGATTTTTCAAATAGCAATCTCCTTGTAAATATCTCTGTTAAACTGATTGGCTTTACTGTTGATTCATCTATGAAACCAATATTTAATATGTTTGATTTTGTGTCATATTCTCCAACTATATATGATTTTACTTGACCATTAACTTGGTAAATAACAGCTAATAGATATGTCTCAAAGGTGTCTGTGTCTATCTCATCAATGTATATTTCTATACTATTTGATGTCGGATTTTCATGTGATGAGAATACATGTGCCGGAGGACTAACAAACCAGTTTCCATAATTTTCTCCATTTTTGGAATATGCTATGGCAACACTATAAATACCATTTGGCAGTGTACCTCCTACTCTCCCTTTCTTAACAACAGGTCTAGGTATTTTTATTTTAGGCGTTAATGATAGTTTGTTACAGTCAATAGATAAAGGAAGTATTGGCTCCGCTTCATAACAATCAGTACTTGGATCACTATCAAACGTTATATATGGAATGTTAACAATATCATCCAGCCAAGGTCTAATAGTTGGATCTCCTCTTTCTTCCATATTTTTTGGCCATAGATTATAGTTCCCTAAATCTATTACACGATCAGGGTTATGTCCATCAGACCAATAGACATAGTAATTCTGCCTATGACCTAATCTTGAGACACCAGTTATGGCATGTATCTTAGAAAAGTTTAAACATGTGTCTCTAACTACTGTAACATATTGGCATGTCGATTTATCAAATATTCCTATTTCTGAAAGTTTATTATCTAAGGGGTTTTTATTTAATGTTGAGAATACACACCACTTATCATCATACAAATATATCATTCCAACAATATATGCTTCTTGATTATCTATGTAAATCCTTTTACATAATTTATTGGAAGGTTCAGAGCTTAGAATGAATTTATCTCCTTTATCACTGGCGTTTATGGCATTCCTCGCATATTCCCATGTACCAGGAGCTTCATGCATGAAGCTTTCTTCATTCGATAAAAACTTCATGAAATAATTCATTCCGATATTGTCTCTATTGCTCTTTGCCATTTTTAATCATTTATAGATATGGACCATAATAGATATACTTCATTAGTTTTCTATTGACTCTCCAAGCATCTCTTATCTCTCTCCACGATGGAGTGTTTACTAAACTTTTAGCTTGATAGCGAGCAGATGATAATTGTTGATATATTAGTTGCAAAAGATTAGCTGCATTTTTATCTGAGTTATTTATTAATGCCATTTCAAATATAGAGTACATCAAATGGTATACAAAATATCTCCAAAGTACAGGATGGGATGGAACTAACAACTCAGAACCATCTTCGGATACAGGTAGGCTCATATAATTAATATAAAGTTTACCAGTTCTTACGTTCAAGTAAAACGCATCATCCAAAACTTTCATTGTATTTATTTTATTAATTCTAACATTGCATTCTGGACATGTTAGAATATTATCAGCATGGTTTGTTTCAATGTGAACAGGTATGAAACTTTTGTATCTATATATAGAGGATTTAACAATTTGCCATACTTCATATGTTTTGTTGTCACATACAGTAAACACGGTTCTGGCTGGTTTTTTTGAATCTGTTATACATATGCTGTTATTACAATTACCATCACACAGCTCATCTTCACAACCACATGTTTCTTCATTAGGACAATCAAAGATTTCTTTCTCCTCACATATTTTTTCTTCCTTGCATCTATTAGGCTCAGATATATCAATATATTGTTTTAAATAACTAGGTATAGCATTCAGCAAAACACATCCGGTATTAGGATCTATCGGTATATCTTCTATATGGAATCCTTGTGGCGGTATATCTATTTTGACAAAATCACCACACAAAGCAGCAAAATTTAAACTATAAAATCCAAAAGGTTTCTCGGCTCTACCATTCTCTATATCTAATATTCTTTCATACCTTTTAAAAATCTTAATTCCTAAATCTTGCAAACAATATACGATCTCACTATATATGATGGTTTCATCAAAATAACCTAATGCGTTATATTTACGCATTCGCATTTTAACTTCACCTATTAACTCAGATATAGGTCTGTATTCCAGTATGTAATTATAACTTGACATTATTCAGATCTATTTATATGTTTATTGTCTTTTGTGTCAAAAGTAGTTTGTATATTTAACATTGTAATTAATTTCTGTATAGCCATGTTTTCCACATCAGCAATTATTGTATCCGGTATGTTTATTTGCATGTCTTGGGCTACAATACACTCTTTACTATCATCTTTACAATCGCAACTAAATGCTTTTGCATTAACTACATCTTTAAATGAAGCCGTAATGTTGATTTTTCTAGGTATCCCTTTTCCTTTATTTATTTCTTTATCTCCATATACAGACATGTCTATTAGCCATACATATCCATCCATATAAGAAAAATACTTGTTTTTTATAAATCTCTTAAATCTACTATTTACAATATTAGGTATATCGTAAATATCAATGTGCGTGAAATAATGAGAATAATCTATACTTGTGACATTTCTTATCAAAACTTTCCCATTTAAAGATCGAACTTCCGGTATTTTTTTTTCAGTTCTAAAAATAGGATAATCATTACAACAAGCAATCCCATCAAAACAAGACAAAGAAAGTATATTTTCTTCTACAACATCTATACCTTTTATGGTTGTATACATTTCAGGGCTTGAGATGATATTGTAAACATCGTTGTATTTTTGGATAATTAAATCTGTCGATGAGTTAAAAACAGACCATAGAAATCTATCAGTGACCAATGCATCTACATTGTTTGCCTTCAGCAAATATCTTAATCTGTTTACAACATCTTTTATTTTGGTAGCCATAATTCATACTTCATTTAAAACGTACAATTAGGTGTACAATCTGAAATCTCAGTTACAGGAACAAAAGGAGTAACTACAGTATTTGTACCGCTATTATATTTATGAGCAAAAATAGAACCTTTTTTCGCACATATAGTAAGGTTAACACCTGTTGTACTTATGTCATACACTTCGGTTATAAACTGACCGCTATTACAAGATTGGTACACAATATATAATGATGTATTTGTCGCATCCGAACCAACTGTTACTCTATAACTTTTACATTCATTACAACATTCTTCTGTCAACCTTTCTATATTATTGTTGTTTGTAATTTCATTTGTAACACAAAATCTAAATCCTACATATTCATTAAGAACTGCATCATTGTTATGAAACGAACCCATGTCAGAAGGATTTATACTTTCATTCTCTGCTGTAGGACATCCTTGACTACCAGATAATATCTGACTTAAATTATTACTACTTATAGGATTAGACACTACATAATTAAAACACTTATTATAAAAGCTTTCATTTTGTATTACATATTCATATATAGCAAATCCATCCCAAGAAGGATTTGGCTGTGTTGGAGTTGTTATTGCTGCTATTTCAAATAACGGATTAGAAGGATCAACTTTAAATGTTCCTAATGTAGCAGTGACTCTACAACAAGGAATTATATATATTCTCAATCTAACATCACAACCTAATGTTCTACAAATATCTATATTTTCATTGAAACTAAAATTATACTGAAATGGATTATAATCTCCAACATTAACACTATTCTTCAATCTTATAGCAAAATACTTCCACCAATCTTGTGTAGACTTAATTACGGATTTTCCAGATTTATCTACGAATGTCATATAAACAAGATGACATCCTTGATCTCTAGTTGCATTAGATTGAAATTCTAAATATCCATTTATTTCTACATTTACAGTTGCCATATTTTTATAGGTTTAAGTATTTTATTGCTGAACTACATGTTGCTGTTAATGTCCCATTTGTTGTGACTGTTTCAACCCAAATCCAATATTCATTTCCAGGAGCAAATGACATACTTCCTAAAACAGGAACAACATAATAATTCACATTTGATGGAACATTAAATGTATATGTTGTATTTGTATTTAAATGTTTTACTTTAATATTATATCCGCTAACTTGATAACCAGATAACAGATCATTATTATCTACTGGAACCCATTCTACTTTTATGTTGTTGTCAAAGTCAATCATTATATGTTCAACAGATTTAGATGCATTACCTTTTGTAGCACATGAAGGTGAGGTATTAAATATTAAATATTGCTGGAAAAATGATTCAAGATTAGTTCCTCCAGGAATTTCCAATGTATTAACTCCATCACTCAACACAATACCAGTACTTAATGTAACACATGACCAATCTATATAATAACTACATTTATTTATAGTCACACATCCGGGTTTATCACATGAAGGTAGTGATATACTAGGTACATCCTTTTTACATTTACATGAACTATTGCATTTTTTACAACTCATAGTTTATAGTTTTTTAAATTCTAGTCATTATATCAACAGAGCTATTACCTTTCTCTGTCATAAATATTCTTTCTACATTCCCACACACACAAGAATATGATTTTATTTTTAACTCATGTTTATAATTACATGTCTTTTCTAAATATGTATAATTTATAGATACAACAAGACTATAATAAGGATCTGAATTGCAAGTAGACAGACTACCACATGAAGGAAATGTAACATCTAAACTTGGATACGTGCCAGAAACGGTTGGTGTTACATTTTGATGTACATTGCAATCATTATAACTACTATATGAAATGTTAACACTGGTAATGGTTACACCCGATACTGAATCAAATATTATATTATAGTTGTTCAAAGATGAACCTGTAGGTTTATAAACAACATAAATAGGCATGTAGTCCAAACAACCACAACCACACGTTTGTAATTCAGCATTTATGTTGGTTATGTTTGTGTTTATCTGAGTTAATGATGAATCAATGGATGCTATCTTACTACAAAGGTTTGGCAATACTACATTAACAAAGTTGTCTACAAACCCCCTTAAAGATGTTATATTTATATTGTTTATATTTAATTCAGAACAATTTAATGTATAACTTATACCACTACTTACATCTCCAACAACAAGTATTATATCACATATTTTGTTTATTGCTTGACTTACATAGTTTATCCAGTCTGGAAAATTGTTAATAGTTAAATCTCCAACTGTTAAACAATTATTAACTGTTGTGATCGGAAACTGAAATTGATTGGCTTCTAAGTTTGTTATTCGTGCTAAGATGTTAGTTATTTGTGAATTTATATTAGATATATCTGTTTCTATATCATTTAATCTAACATATATATCGCAAATCTGAGATATAACATATCTGATAAAGTCATTTTGAGCAAAAGGATTATATAAAGGAAGTTGAACTAGAGAATTATTACAATCATTGAATGTTATATTACAATTTAGATTACAATTTGTATGTGGTTCCGTATCCCCACCGCCGGTGCCATTTGATAACAGAATACATGTTTTATCTACAAGCAATTGTATTAGCTCTGATAGATCCTTTGGTGTTTTATCGTTCTTTTGAAGCAAGCATGTAAAATCTATATTTTCAATCTTGACCTCCTCTAACAAATTACATACATGCATAGCCAGATCATACACCACTTTCTCTATTGTGTCTCCCTTACATAAGTCCAAACACGGTATATCCGGTCCGTCCCATATCACCAACGATGATGACATAGGATTTGACATGTCGCTTCTATGATCTGTAGGTCTTATTGGTTTAGCCATAATTAATTAATGATTATATAGTTTACAGTTGTATTTGCTGCATCTATGACTATATTGGTTAATTTGTCATTGTTGTCTGAACTCAATGATAATGATGTTCCTGGTTCTAAGATATAACTAGTATTTATATATGCCGGATTATTTCCCACATTTTTTATTATTATAGCACTACAAGAAGATATTGTTGTAGTACTATTTGTTAATGTGTATGCTTGAACAGAATGATTGTTCTGAATCTGGTTGACCTGTATTGGTTGATTTATCACATTAACATTAAAAGGAAGCTTCATAACCCTAATAATCTCGCTTAAATACTTAGCAATAGATTCAAAAAAAGTAGTTAATATTCTTGTACCGCCATTAAACATTGTAGTTGATTTTTATGTCTATCAAAATATAGTGTTTTAATTAAATAGAATTTGTTCTATGTATGACATGTTGTGTTCTAATTGCAACGATTGCCCTGTATTAAGCAATACATAAAGTGAACCTTCATCTTCATAAAAACTATCAATGACTTTCTTATTTAAAAACACTTTAGAATCTCCTATCTTTATATTGTGCTCTTTATCTAATAATATACAATTCAATGAGACAAACTCTTTATTTTCTGAGTTTAATGATAATTCAATAAAGGTATCCATGTCTATTATGTTCTCTGTCTCATTCACATCCTTATCTTGTATCGCTGTATAAAAAAATGAATTAGTGAATATATAATAATATATATCCTCCGTAATCTTTAAACTAACTATCATATAAATTTCATTAGCATTAATATATGCTGTTTTATATATTTGTTCTCCTTCCATTATAAAATTAATAGGAGATGATAAAGGATCTATATCCTCTTTGTCCGTATTGACAATTTTAATTTTGATGTATTTGTTCATATTTTTATATGTTGAATTTTTCCATTATTATATATAATTACATGCTCGCACAACCAAGTAGATACACCCTTTATGTATTCCGTTTCTTCCGGTAACATCATTACTCCTACCTGAGCAACATTATCCTTTCTTCCCGGCGTGTGAGAATGACCTATTATTATCTTATTTCCAATCTTTCTGAAACTCTCCAAACTACCTCTATTACCATTATACGAAATATCTCCATGAAAAGATACAATCCAATCTTTGATACTATATAAATCCTTACGTCTTAAAAAGATTATCCTATCTTTTAACTCATCACTTAAATATTTTGTTTTGAAATACAATTGAAATGCTCCACTATTCACATTATTTTCTATCATTGTTATAATGAGATATGAGTATTCATATAGGTTTTCTATGTTTGTGGATATTACATTTGTATTTAACCATTTATCTAAATGCTCGTCATGATTACTTTCAACAACAACAAATTTAACATTCCCTGTCTTATTCAAAATGTCTACTAATAATTCACAAGTTTTGTCCAATTCATCCTTTAACGATTGACCTGTTTTTGATTTATTGAACCTAATAAATAGGTTTTCCTTGTGATGATGCGATATACTATATGAATCTAATACATCATGTAATACAACCTCCTTAGGTTTATATTCATTTATAAGTTTGATTGTTTTCTTTAAATAAGGTTCGTGTACTTTATATAAATGTATGTCCGACAATACAATACCTTCTATATGATTATCTACTTTAAACGCTTCACCATTATATGCTTGAACGTTTAAATCATAAAAGTTTCCATTATTATCAGCAGATACATATCTTATATCATTTTTAAAACCATCATATATTACAAAACCTAATGTATGATGAAACTCTCCAAGCTTGCCTATTCTACTGTCAGTATAGTTTAAAACTGTAACTGCTCCTGTACTAAATGCTCGTATTGGATGCTCCACTCCTGGATATACAACATAGTGTTGCTTTGTGTGTCCTACTACAACATTCTTACCTCTTGCGATTTTATATACACCATTAAGCGGATCCCTCATGGTGGGCTGAATTTTTATATCTCCTAAAACAATCAAATCTGAAGATAATTCCATTCTACCTGCAAAAAGATATGGTATTATATTTTGATCCCAAATTTCTTTATCTGCATCTATGAAAACAGATGTGGGATTTTTATATCTAAATGGTATGACTATCAACTCGACATCATCTTCGTTTATACCTCTTTCATTAGATAAAAATGATTTGTAGGCTAAAATATTCTTAAAAAACTTAACATGTATTGGTGTATTGTTTTGAGCTGATGTAATAATATATATTTTCCTTTTCTTGCAATCGATTCTTTTCTTTGATGCTTCTTCGTATAACCCTACATCATAAAGATTTGTTGCCGGAGATTTAATATATTTCTCTTTTACAGTGTTTATTATCTCTTTTACTTCTTCAGGATATACATCATTATCTTTTATTTCATTTAATATGATATCACAATTGACAGATATTCCTTTTATGTTGCTTCTAACTAATTGCCTTGAAGGTATTGATTTATTTTTTATTATTAATTCTATGATCTTATTGTAAATATTTATTACGTCTATAATCTTGTTAACTCGCTTAATATATTTATTGTCAACTTTTTCATGGTTTATAAGTTTACTCTTTAGTTCTTCTATACCTTTCTTATTACCATATAGATCCTTCGCTAATAATACCAGATCCTTATAAATAGAATCTAGTCTCGAATTTAAAAGATGATCTAAATTAGAATCAAGATATTTGTTTATGTCCATTTTTCCAGATCTAATATTTTATATTTATTATTAGTATGAGAACCTATTTCAAGAAATTGCCTGTCATTTTGATTCAATAAATATCTTTGACTTAAATGTATCCAGGAAGGCTTGGATCTAGTACCAAACTCTTTTATTAATTGATAAAATTTTATATCTTTATTGTGATAAAGTAATTCAACTAGTTTCTTATATGTGGCTCCATCCACTTCTTCATATTTACCAAATTTTGTTGTATATAATTTAAAATCAGCAGCTCTTCCATACATATGATCCGATGTCTTAGAACCATTCACAAGCTTATTCAAATCCGGACATCTATACCCAGAAGTTATATGTATTACGATGTTTGAATCTATTTCTTTATTGCAAAGATCTCTAACCTTTTGTAATAATTCGGCAGTGAGTTGTAAATTCCTTAGAACATCACTGTTAGGACTAAATTGTTTCTTTTTTATTGATGGATTCCTTTCTGCAATATCGGATCTGAGAAACTCATATAAAGTAAAATTCTCTGTAAGCTTTCTATCAGAAATCATCGTATGTATTTAGAAATTAACCGAACCAAAAATACAAAAAAAATCAATATGAACAAAAATTTAAATTTGTTTTTGTCAATATATTTATTAATGTGTTCATTCTCAGGAATTTTGTTTACTACGTATCTATCAATATATTTTACTTTTATGAGTGTATCTATTTTTCCTTCACCGCTTACATACAACTTAACAGTGTCTTTGATGATTCTTATATCACCACAGTTTTCTGTTTTTAGAAAAAAAGTGTCAATTTTATTTTTAAATATAAAAAAAGTATCATTGATATATGAATGAATAAACATAGTATCGATTAGTGTATCTTTGATTTTATTAAAATAAGAATCTCCATATTTAGAAATGATATATTCGTTTATATATTTTGGAGATGTCAATGATACAGCTTTATCAATTTTTTTATTTGCTTTTTTGATCGAAGAACAACCAATTAATATTAATACTAACAAAACAATATATTTCGTGTATCTAATCATCTTTTTTGGTTATATCTTTTATGCTTTCTTTGAATTTTAAAAAGCTGGAAATTGATTTTTTTATCAGTTCAAATACATCTTTCTTAAATATAATTAATAAATTCTTTCTTATACTCTCCAACTCCATATAGGACAACAATATTAAAAAGAATGAAACAAAATGATCCCAACCAAAATATAATTTGAAGAATATAGCAGATACACCAAACACAATAAAAACTAAAAGCTTATAAACAATTCCTCCTATAAATGTAATACTATTATAGTTTCTTGAAATAAATATGGTCGAAAATGTCCCCAAAGAAACATCTACAACCATTAGGAATATTAAAAATTTACTTATATCCTTTTCAGATAAAAAAATCCCTATAATATAAACTATAGCTATTTTTATCAATGCGATTACTCCTGCAAAAAATTCAGTAATGTGTTCAAGAATCCATGTAAATATTTTACTCATTTTATGTAAAGTTTTAAGAACTGAAATCAAATTCCCACAAATATTGTTTTAATTTATTAATTAAATCCTGTTTTGTTCTTCCCGGAATAATTATGTTTAGATTCATATCGTTTATCCCTATCCCTTGAAAACTATTGGTTCCTTCTATAAAATCCATTATACCTTCCACTGTATCTCCATAGTTTAAACCATGAATTCCGTACTCTTTATACGATATGTCTAATTTATATTGAAGGATTGAAGAGAAAATTGTTAGCATGCTGTATTCATCTAACCAACTTCTAATGATAGATTCTCCAAAACTATATGCTTTTAATCTACATTGTTTTGCTGTTCTATCATATTCATCTAACACTTCATATGCGTATGGCTCTCCATAATAAGAAATAATTGTCTGTCTATCTAATATTCTATTTCTACATAATATATCTTTATTTGCTTCTATTAGTGATTGATTGTTTTGATTGTCTTGATACCACCGTTTTAATATCCATCTCATTCTTTCATAGGAAATATTGAATTCCATAATGTCATTGATCAGCTTCTTTAAATCTATAATTGTTTTATAATCAGAAACAAGAAATCCATTATAGTCCACACCTTCATAGTGGTACGTATCCGTCAACAAGTACATATCCAATATAGGATAATAATATATGCTAATATTTGGCATCATAATAGTATCAAATTTCATAGTATTTTATAGCACTATGAAGCTTGTTTGTAAGCATTAAATCCTTTTGGATTTAATCTTACTGGACTTACTACAAAGCCCTCTATCCCATTAGCCGTAAGGCAGTTTGGGA
>FWWL01000945.1_pt1 | contig 73683 bp, 67 predicted proteins | sample 2228331 | NCBI WGS metagenome assembly FWWL01 (sample SAMEA103939775, study PRJEB20133) | metagenome
TGTCAAGAGCTCCGGGGCTTGTCTTGTCATCTTCGTTCCCGATGCGATAGAAAGCCGCTCCTCCCTCCCCTGGCGGGAGGGGGAGAATTCACCCCCACCCTTCCCTCCCCCATCGAGGGGGAGGGATTGGGGAGACAAGCCCAGAGCTCCAGCACTCTCCCGCGGGCATCCTTCTTGCTCGGCCTGAAACCTGCTTCTCCATCCCCGTGGGAGCGGAGGAAAAACCGCTTTGCAGCCCGCGGTCCGTGGGGAAGAGGTCCAGAAGCAAGGGGGAACCATGTTGAATCATCCATCCCCAACCCGGCCATGGGGGAAAGGGGAGGCCTTGGGTCGAGCCCGTTTCCCTTCCCAGACCTTTACTGGCCCCAGCGCAGCCCCTCGTCGAAGGGAGCAAAGCGCAGTTGGGCTTGGGGGAACGCGGGAACCTCCACTTGGAAACTGAAGCCGCCCGTGCCCAGGGCCACCCCCATCCGTAGGCAACCGGCCAGGAGCCGGGCCACGCTGCCCTCCACCTGCACGAACTGCCGACTTGGTCCATCGTACTCCACGCCCAGCCGCACGAACCACTCCGAAGAAAATGCCCACTCACCGCTGAGGGCCGCGCGCCGCAGCTGGGCGCGGCCCACGTCCCACCGCACACCCCCAGTCAGCTGAACGCCTTCCCCGGTCCACAGGCCCCGCACCACCACATCGTCCCACCTCCAAGGTGGATTGCTCATCCCCCCTTCCACCACCAGCTGCGCGCTGCGGGATTTCCACGTCCAGGTGAACTTTCCCCGCGCCAAGGTCAGCGGATCCATCTGGAACGACGCTTGGATGGACAAGCCTCCGAAGGCCAGGCTCCACCGGACGGTCAACGGCGCTTGGGCATTGAAGTCCCAGCCACCGGTCAGCGTGGAGCGCCAAGGACCGGCCGCAGCAGAAAGCGACCACGTCACTTGGCTTAAGGGATGGTCGGCGTCAAACGAAAACGGCGAGCGGCCGTACCGCCACCGGCCACTATAGGACACGCTGAACCCCCCTAAGGTCAGCGCAGGCGTCAGGCCCCACACGGCTTTCTCTTCGCTTCCATAGAGATCCAACCGCAGGTCGCTCGTCAGGTTGAACGCGGCCGGGCCCAGGTTCCACCGCCGCGACCACGACAAGCCCACCCCCAAACGTTGGCTGTCAACCTCCCCTTCCCGGTACAACCCGCCGCTTAGCTGCACGTCGAGGTCCCCACCGCCCAAAGCGGCGCGATAGGCCGCGCTGAGCTCGGGAATTCTCTCGTAAACGACGTCCTCCCGCTCCACGCGGCCCCACGCCAGGCTCCAGCTCCACCCGCGCGCTTGCCCTTGGAGCTCAGCCGCGATGGCCTGGGCGGTCCACGTCAACGTGCCTTGCCAAGGTCCCCACGGTGTCTGGCCTCCCGCGCGCCAGCGCAACCCCGCGAGGCTGAGCGAGAGGCTCCCTCCCTCCCAAGTGGTGGTCAGCGAAGGCTCCACCCGCCAAGCCGTGGGGTACCAGGTGAGGCCCAAAGCGCCGGCCGTGCCCTCCCCCAAGTTGAGCGGAAATGCCCAGCGCAAGTACAGCAAATTCCCCGCCCACCCGATCTGCGGAAAAAAGGGGGAGCTTTCCTCCCCCAGGCGGGCCACGTACACCGGCAACCACAGGACCTGGATGTCAAAGGAGTGGACGGCCACAGCACGGGCGTAAAGCCACCGCTTGGGGAGCAGGACGAACTCCTCGGCCCGCACGCGGTAGGGGGCCTCGGTCAGGCAGGGGCATGTGGTGAACTCCACGTTCACCCCCTCCACCCGCACGAGCTCCCCATCGGCGAACTCCAGCTGCCCCCGTTGGGCCCGAAAAATCAGGGTTTCGCTTTTCTCCGGCCCTTGGAAGGTGGACTGGCCTGCGATTTCTTCGCCGACGAGCGCCTGGACCTCCCCGTGGGGCGTCAACGTGGCGAGGAACTGTGCGGCCGTAAGTTCCCCTTCCTGCCCTTGGAGCACAGCGCTCTCCGCCTGGACCTTCCACACCTGGCCCTCCTCCCAAACGCGCAGGGAGCTGGCCTTCAGGGTGTAGGCCCCCACGCGGGCCCAGGCGCCCACAGCGTGCCAAACGCGGCCCTCCTGCTCAACCTCCAGTTCATCGGCGGTGAGCTCGTCCAGGGGCAGGGGGGTTCCCGTGCTCCACCACCCCACGGCGAGGAGAGCGGCCAAGGTCAGCAGGCCCCGCAGGCGCAAGCGGTCCAGGGTCACGAAGAGCAGCAGGCCCAGGGCCGCGAAGCCCATGTGGGGAAGCCAACCGCCCAAGAAGGGCGGGAGGACCCCGCGCTGGGCCATGGTGCGGGCCCACACGTACAGGCCTTGAGCCGCGGCCACCAACAGGAAGCCCACGATGGCCCCGGTGGCGCGGCCCCGCCGGCCTAAAAGCGCCCCCAACGGCGCCCCAAACAGCACAAACACAAACGCAGCGGCCGTGAGGGCCAGCTTGGCGTGGTACTCCACCACCAAAGCCCGCGGATCCAAGCCCGACCTGCGCAAAAGCTCGATCCGCTCCCCCAACTCCCGCACGGACATCTCGCTGGGCGTCTTGCCCCCCAACACCGCCCGCCGCAACTCCTCCCCCACCTCCAGCGTCAGCCGGTCAAACCGCACCAACTCCGCCAGGCCCCCTTCAGGAGAAAACCGCATCACCCGCCCGCCAAAGAGCTCCAGCGTCCCCCCATGGAACCGCCCCTCCTGGGCGGTAATCACGGTGGGGAATCGGCCTTCCACCGTGTAGATCCGCCCGATTTGGTCGAACACGAGAACGCCCACCACCTTGTCCTCTTCCACCCGCTCCAGGTAGTACGTTTCCCCTTGCAACCCGCGGAAGAACACGGCCTCCTGGACCTTGGGCGCGGCGCCGCGGTACAGCAAGCTCAAAAGCTCCTGGCGGTAGGCGGCCTCGGAGGCGGGGATCACGTACTCGCCCAGGAGGTAAGACCCGCCGCTCACCAGAGCCCCAAAAACAAGGAAGGGGAGTGTGAGGCGGCGGAGGGAATAGCCCACGGTTTGGAAGGCGAGGAGTTCCCGATCGGCGGCCAGGCGGCCCAAGGCCAAGAACGTGGCCAACAGCACCGCGGCCGGAAGGGCATAGGAAAAAACCATGGGCAGCTTGTAGACCAGCAGGCGCAGCAATTCCCCCACCCCCGCCCCCCGGGCCAGCACCGTGTCCGAAAGGGAAATCACCAGTTCCAAGCTGATGAACACCCAGAACACGAGGATGGCCAGCAAAAATGGGGGCACGATCTCGCGGGCCAGGTACCGATCCACCCTCCAGGGCATACAGCGATCTTAACGCTCCCTTTCCGTTCCGTCCCTCTGCGCCTTGGGAATTGCGCATAAATCCGCTATCTTTGCCCACGATGAAGGCGTGTGTGCTCACGTGGGGCTGCCAGCTCAACGAGCTGCGCTCCGAGGAGATCGCCGGCGTGTTGGAGCAAGCGGGCTACACGCTGGTGGACTCCCCGGAGGAGGCGGACGTGGTGATCCTCAACACGTGCATGGTGCGGCAGCGGGCGGAGGACAAGGTGGCCGGCCGGGTGGGGGAGCTGAGCCGCCTCAAGCGGGAGAAACCGCTTCTGATCGGCGTGGGCGGGTGCATGCCCCAGGGCCGCGGCCCGGACGTCCTGCGCCTCTTGCCCCAAGCGGACTTCGCCTTCGGCACCACCCATGTGGGCCAGCTGCCCGAATTGATTGAGCGGGCCTGGGACGGGGAGAAGTTCGCGTTCTTGCCCTCCCCCAACGGCCTGGAGCGGCTGCCCGTGCGAAGAAGGAGCTCTTTCCAAGCCTACGTGCGCATCGCCGAAGGCTGCTCCCATGCCTGTGCCTATTGCGTGGTGCCCCGCGTGCGGGGCCCTCTGCGTTCGCGGCCCATGACGGAAGTGCTGGCCGAGCTTTGGCAACTTGCCGATCAGGGGTACAAAGAGGTCACTTTGCTGGGGCAAAACGTGGACGCCTACGGCCTGGACCTCCGCGACGGGACGGACTTCGCCGCTTTGTTGCGCGCCGCCGCCCAGGTCCCCATCCCCTGGATCCGTTTCACCACTTCGCATCCGGCCTACCTCGGCCCGGAGGTGGCCGAGGCCCTGGCCCGAGGTGAAAACCTGTGCAAGCACGTGCACCTCGCCGTGCAGTCGGGAAGCGATCGAATCTTGGCGGCGATGCGCCGCGGGTACACCGCCGAGCGCTTCCTCAACGTGGTGCGGATGCTGCGCCAAGCCGTCCCCGAGGTCAACATCACCACCGACGTCATCGTGGGCTTCCCCGGCGAAACGGAGGAGGATTTCCAGCGGACGCTGGCGCTGATTGAAGAAGCGAGGTTCGGCACGGTGTATGTGGCGGCGTATTCCCCGCGGCCGGGCACCGCCGCTTGTGCGCTCCCCGATGACGTTCCCCCAGAAGAGAAACAGCGCCGGTTGGAAGCGGTGTTGGCCCTTTCCCGCCGCTTGGCCCTCGACCTCCACCGCCGCCGCATCGGCACCACGGTCACTGTGCTGGCCGAGCAGCACGGACCGGACAAGGGCCTGGTCCTGGGCAAGACCCAGGACTTCCGCACCGTGCTCTTCCCCGGAGAAGCCGATTTGGTCGGCCAATTTGTGCAAGTGGAGGTGGTGGGAGCGAGCTCTGGTGCCCTGCACGGCCGCTTACGACCATGATCCTCACCATCACCGTGAACCCCACGCTGGACAAGTTCTACTGGGTTGACGAGCTGCCCCTGCGGCTGGAGGAACCCGAGGAGACGGTGCTCATTCGCAGCGAGAAGTCGAGCACGTCCGCGGGCGGCAAGGGCATCAACGTCTCGGTGTTCTTGGCCTCCCAAGGCGTGGAGACCGTGGCCATGGGCTTTTTGGCCGGCCACACGGGGCAGATCGCCTTGGAGGACTTGTTGTCCCGTGGGGTGACCGCCAACTTCCTGTGGATCCCTGGGGAAACGCGGGTCAACGTGACCGTGCTCGCCCGCGGCCGGGAATACCACCCGTTGATGATCCACGAGGCGGGGACGCCGGTGCCGCCCGAAGCGGTGGCCCTGTTCCTCAAGAAGTTCGAGCGCATGGTGAAGGAGGCCCAGTATGTGGTGGTGGGCGGCGCCCTGGCCCCGGGATTGCCCCTCGACTTCTACAAGACGCTTGTGGAGCGGGCCTGGGCGCGGGGAGTGCCCACGATCATCACCGCCGGGGGCGAAGCCTTGACGAGAGCCCTGCCGGCGCGGCCCTTTCTCGTCAAGCCCGATGTGCGCGAAGAGCTGGTGTTCGCCGGCTTGCCGGTGCGCAACCTCGCCGAAATTGTGCAGGCTGAGCGCCAGGCCCTAGCCCGAGGGGTGGGCGCGTGCCTCATCTCGTACCACTTGACCGGCGACATCCTCCTGGCCCCCCAAGAGGGGCCGTGGCTTTTGGAAGCGGACGTGCCGGTGACAACGTTCCGCAACTTGGTGGGGGCTGACGACGCGCTCATCGGCGGGCTTGTGCTGCGGTTGCTTGCGGGGGACGAGCTGCGCGAGGCAGCCCGCTACGGCATGGCCGCGGCCGTGGCTTCGGCCAAAGTCGAGGAAAAGCTATGCCTTGACCCCCAGGCCATCGCCCAAGAGCTCGAGCGGGTACGGATGCAACCTGTGGAGGGCTTATGAAGGCCCGCGAGCTCATGCGCCGCGACCTCACTTCGGTCGAGCTGGACACGCCCGTGCTCCAGGTCATCGAGCTCCTGCGGCAAAGCGGGCTTCCCAGCCTGCCCGTGGTGGACGAGGAGGGGCATGTGGCGGGGATCGTGGCGGAGCAGGAGCTGATCAAGGCCCTGCTGCCTGGCTACGTGGACATGTTGGTGTCCACCTCGTTCCTTCCCAGCCTTAACCAGTTGGCGCGCCGACTGCAAGAGATTGGACACCAGCCGGTTTCCCAATTCATGGTGCGCCAGGTTGTCTTTGTGCGGCCCGACGACAGCGACCTTCATGTGGCCGATTTGCTGCTGCGCAAGGGCCTTCGGCAGGTGCCGGTGATCGACGAGCGGGGACGGCTTTTGGGCGTGATCCGCCGCATCGATGTCCTGCAAGGATTGGGAAAAGCAGGTTGAGTTTCTCGCTGTGGCCCAAGGGAAGGACACCTGGGCCGCGGTGCAGTTTCGCGGACCCCACGTCCGCCGAGCATCCCTCCTGGGCCCCCAACCCTGGCCGGGCTGGGTTGGGGAACTCCCTTGGGTCGGCTTGCGTGCAGACCTTTGGGCCCTGCGCTCCCGCTTGCCCACGGACAGCCCCCAACCGCCGGTGGTGGACCTGGACCTTTTCTCCTGGGCGGTGTGGCCTGAGGAGCACGACCACACAGGCCCTGGCCTGGCGCGGCGCTGCGGCCTTCCCTGGAGTGAAGAGGCGGTCCAACGGGCCGAAACCGTGGGGCGGATTTTCTTGGCCGCCCTTCACACGGCCTCCGCATTCCCTAAGCGGGCGCGAGACGAACTGGAGAAGCTTTTGCCCCTCCCCATTGAGCTTAAGCCCCCAGCTGCTGAGGGTCCCCGGCTTCCCCCACCTCCGCCCCCGCTTACAACCGAAAAAGCCTTCCGGCACCTCCAAGCGCACACCGTGCTCAGCGATCGGCCAAGCCAGCGCGCCTACGCCCAGGCTGTGGAAGAGGCCTTGAAAAAGGGGGAAGTGGTTTTGCTCGAAGCCGGCCCCGGCACAGGCAAAACCTTTGGGTACTTGATTCCTCTGCTGTGTTTCCTTGTGCGGAACGCCAGCGCCCGCGCCGCGGTGTCCACCCGCACCAAGACCCTGCAAGAGCAGCTGTGGAAGAAGGACCTCCCGTTCTTGCTCGACCACTTGGGGCTGGAGGTGAGCCGCGCTCTGCTTAAAGGGCGAGAGAACTATGCCTGCCTGAGGCGGCTTGAACAAGCCCAATCGCGGCTTTGGCCCGCCGAAATCCAGGTGGCCCTGCGCGTGTGGGCGGAGCGCACCACCACCGGAGACTTGGAAGAACTGGCCGGCTTGGCCGCCTTCCCGGAGGGAAAAGCCCTTCTGGCCGACCTGGCCGACGCCCCGCTCCGCTGCGCAGGAGCTGCCTGCGCACAATGGTGGCGATGCCCTTCCCGCCGGGCCCGGGAACAGGCGCGCAAAAGCCAGCTGGTGGTGATCAACCATGCCCTCCTCGGCGCCCACCTCGCCCGCGAAGGGGACTTGCTGGACCCGTTTTCCGTCCTGATCGTGGACGAAGCCCACGCCTTGCCCGACGCCCTCCGCGACGCCCTCACGGTGAGCCTGTTTCCCTGGACCATCCCTAACCTGCTCGGCCACCTGCGCCACGGGGACACGGGCCTGCTGGTCGACTGGGCCCAACAAGCTGACATCGGAGAAGTCTTGGCGCTATGGGAGAGGGCCAATGCCGCCCATCGGCGCTTTTGGGCCGCGGCCCGCGGCCTTCTGCCTCCCGAACCCCGCCGCTACGGACCTCAGGAAATCGCGGCCCTCGTCCCCCCAGCCGAAGAGTCGGCTCAAATCCTGGAGGAGCTGGCCCGCGCGCTGCAAAGCCTTCGGACGAGGCTGGCCGACGCCGAGGCCGAGCTGGCCCGGGCCTCGGCCGAAGAGGCCGCGCGCCTGGCCGCCACGCTGCGCTTCTTGGTCCAGCCCACCGCCGACGAGTTCGTGTTCTGGTTCACCCAAGACCCCCAGCCCACCTTGGCTGCCACCCCCCTCAACGTGGACGAAATCTTGGCCCGGCAACTTTGGCCCCAGCTGAAGGCTGCGGTCCTCACTTCGGCCACCTTGGCCGCTGGAGACCGCGGAGAAACCCTGGCCCGGGCCCTGGGCCTGCCTGCAGCGCGGTTTGCCGCTTGGCCCTCGCCGTTTCCGTACACCGGCGTGCATGCCCTCCTGCTCCCCTTCCTTCCCCATCCCGACGCCGGGGAATTTCCCGCCGCGTTGGCCGGGGTCGTGCGCGCGGCGCTGGAAGCCGCGCCCCGTCGCGTCCTGGTGTTGTTCACCTCCAAAAAGGCGCTCCTGGCCACCGCTCAGCATCTGGCGGGGTACCCCGTGTTGGCCCAGGGGCGGGATGGGGAGCGGGAACTTTTGCTGCGCCGCTTCCGCCGCCACCCCCCTCCCGTGGCCTTGTTGGGCCTGGACAGTTTCTGGGAGGGGATCGACCTCCCCGGGGAGGAGCTGGAGGTGCTGGTGCTGGCCCGCTTACCGTTTCCCGTGCCCAGCGAACCCCTAGCCCAAGCGGAGGCGGAACGGCTCGCTCGGCAAGGACGGGATCCGTTTGTGGAGCTCGCCTTGCCTCGGGCCGTGCTCAAGTTCCGTCAAGGGATGGGCCGCCTTGTGCGCACGCCCACCGATCGGGGGGTGATCGTGCTCGCCGACGCCCGCTTGGCCAACAGGTCCTACGGGGCGAAATTTTTGGCCACCCTGCCTGTGCCGGCCCAGCCGGTTGAAGACCTCGCTGCGCTGAGGATTGCCTTGGCGCGCTTGCTGGGCTAACCTTGCCGCCATGGCCTACGTGCGTTGGAGCCGCTATTTCCTGCCCACATGGAAGGAGGACCCCGCGGAGGCCGACCTTCCCAGCCACAAGCTGATGCTGCGCGCGGGCCTGATCCGCCCCTTGGCCGCGGGGATCTATACCTACCTGCCGTTGGCGTGGCGGGCCCTGCGCAAGATCGAGGGGATCATCCGCGAGGAAATGGACGCCATCGGCGGCTGTGAGCTGCACATGCCCATGGTCCACCCCGCCGAGCTGTGGGCACAAACCGGCCGGCTGGAGGACTTCGGGCCGCAGCTGGTGCGGTTCCGCGACCGGGCCGGCCGGGAAATGGTCCTCGGCCCCACCCACGAAGAGGTGATCACCGACATCGCCCGCAAGGAGGTCCAATCCTGGCGCCAACTGCCCCTCATGCTGTACCAAATCCAGACCAAGTTCCGCGACGAGCCGCGCTCGCGGGGGGGCCTCATCCGCGTCCGCGAGTTCACGATGAAAGACGCCTATAGCTTCCACGAAAGCTGGGAGGACCTCGATGCGTACTACCCCCAGGTGTACCAGGCCTACTTGAACATCTTCCGGCGGTGCGGCCTCGATCCGTTGGCCGTGGAGGCCGATCCAGGGCTGATGGGCGGCTCGGCCTCCCACGAGTTCATCCTGCTCAACGAGTTTGGGGAGGACACGGTGGTGACCTGTCCGGCCTGTGGGTACGCGGCCAACCGCGAGTGGGCCGCCGCGGTATGGCCCCCGGACGAGGAGCCGATGCAGCCCATGGAAAAGGTGGCCACACCGGGGTGCACCTCCATCCGCGAGGTGGCCCAGTTTCTGGGCGTGCCGGAGGCCAAAACGGCCAAGGCCGTGTTCTACAAGCACGGCGGGGAGCTGATTTTTGTCGTCATCCGTGGGGATTTGGAGGTCAACGAGGCCAAGCTGGTACGGGTTGTGGGCGCGGCGGAACTTGTGCGCGCCACTGAAGAAGAGATCAGCGCGGTGGGCGCAGTGCCCGGCTACGCCTCCCCCATCGGCCTACGGCGGCAAAAGCTCAAGGTCATTGTCGACCAATCGGTGGCTGCCGCCCGCAACCTCGTGGCCGGGGCCAACGCAGAAGGTTACCACCTCAAGAACGTGAACTTCCCCCGCGATTTCCAGGCCGACAAGGTGGCCGACGTGGCCACCGCACGGGAAGGCGACCCCTGCCCGCGCTGCAAGAGCCCCCTCCAACTCCAGCGGGGCATCGAACTGGGGCACATCTTCAAGCTGGGCACGAAGTATTCCCAGGCCATGGGGGCGACGTTCTTGGACCGCGAGGGCCAAGCCAAGCCGTTGGTAATGGGCTGCTACGGCATCGGAGTGGGCCGCCTGTTGGCCGCCATCTTGGAAGCCCACCACGACCAGGAGGGCATTGTCTGGCCCCTCAGCGTGGCCCCCTTCCACGTGCTGGTGAGCGTGCTCGACCCCAAGGACGAACGGCAGCTCCACACCGGGGAAGAGGTGGCCGCGCAGCTGACCGGCGAAGGTTGGGAAGTGCTTTTGGACGACCGCGAGCGCAGTCCAGGGGAAAAGTTCCACGATGCCAAGCTGGTGGGGATCCCCTTGTTGGTGGTGGTGGGCCCGCGCAGCCTGCGGCAAGGGGAGGTGGAGCTGGAGCGCCGCCGCGACGGGGGGAAGGCCCGCGCTCCGTTGGCTTCCCAAGCGCTAAGCGAAAAGGTGCGGGAGCTGCTTCGCCCCTGAGATTTGCCCTTGGCCCCTGGTGGGGCTATACTGAGGCCGCATCTCCCTGGTCTTTCCATGAAGGTTTCAGCCATCGTTCCAGCATACAACGAAGCGGAAAGAATCGGCGCTGTGCTCCGTCCCCTCTTGGCCGCTCCCTCGGTGGACGAAGTGGTGGTGGTCGACGACGGCTCCACGGACGGAACAGCCGAGGTGGCGCAAGGGTTTCCTGTGAAGGTGGTGCGGTTGGCGGAGAACCGAGGCAAGGCCGCGGCCCTGGCGGCTGGCGTGCAAGCGGCCCAAGGCGACGTGTTGGTGTTCTTGGACGCCGACCTGACCGGGCTGAGGCCGGAGCACGTGGAGGACATGATCCGCGCGTATAAGGAAGGGGACGCGGACTTGGTGCTGGGCGTGTTCCGCGAGGGCCGGCTGGCCACCGACCTCTCCCAGCAGATCGCCGCCTTCCTCTCCGGCCAGCGGGTCATGAGCCGCGCGCAGTGGGAACGGGTGGCCAGTGCTGTGAACGACATCAACTTCGGCGTTGAGGCCGCGCTCACCAAGTTCGCCCGCAAGGAAGGCTGGAAGCAAAAGAAGGTGGTGTTACGCGGTGTAAGCCATGTGCGCAAAGAAGAGAAACGCGGGTTTTGGCGGGGACTGCTCGATCGAATGGCCATGTACAGGGACGTGATCCGCGGCTTTTTGCGGAAGCTGTGACCCGCCGACCCGGGCGAGGTGAAGGCCATGGACATCAGTGAAGTACGGGCTCTTCGACAAGAACAGCTGGTGGAGTTGGCCCAAAGTTTGGGCGTCAACGGCACGGGGGAACTGTCCCCGCGGGAACTGGAACAGGCCACGTTGCGCGCCCTGGCCGAGCGCCAGGAGCTTTACGTGGAAGGCATCCTGGAAACCATGCCCGATGGGTACGGGTTCCTCCGCGAGCGGACCTGCCTGCCCGGCCCCTACGACGTCTATGTCTCCCCGTCCCAAATCCGCCGGTTTGGCCTCAAAGACGGGGACGCCGTGCGCGGGCCGGTGCGGCCACCCCGGGAAGGGGAGCGGTACTTTGCCCTCCTCAAGGTGGACCGCGTCAACGATCTCGATCCGGAAGTGGTGCGCAAGCGCCTCGACTTCCAACAGCTCACCCCCCTCCACCCCGACGAGCAATACGTCCTCGAACACGACCCCGAGGAGCTCTCCACCCGCATGATCGACTTGTTCGCCCCCATCGGCAAAGGCCAGCGCGGGCTCATCGTCTCCCCACCCAAGGCCGGTAAGACTACACTGCTTAAGCACATTGCCCACGGCCTGGAGGAAAACTACCCCAAGGTCAAGCTCCTCATCCTGCTTGTGGACGAGCGGCCCGAGGAAGTGACCGATTTCAAGCGCTCGGTGAGGAAGGCCGAGGTGGTGGCCGCCACGTTCGACATGGAACCCCAACACCACACGCGCATCGCCGAGCTGGTGACCGCGGAGGCCAAGCGCCTGGTGGAGGCCGGCCACGACGTGGTCATCCTCATGGACTCCCTCACCCGTTTGGGGCGGGCGTACAACCTGTCCATCACCCCCTCGGGCAAGCTCCTCTCCGGAGGCATTGACCCCACCGCCTTGTACAAGCCCAAGGAATTTTTCGGCGCGGCCCGCAACATCGAGGAGGGAGGGTCGCTTACCATCGTGGCCACCGCCCTCATCGATACCGGCTCGCGCTTGGACCAGGTGGTGTTCGAGGAATTTAAGGGCACGGGGAACATGGAGCTTGTGCTCAACCGCGACCTGGCCAACCGCCGCATTTTCCCCGCCATCGACCTCGTCCAGTCGGGCACGAGAAAAGAGGAACTTCTTCTCAAGCCAGATGTCCTTCGCCGGGTGTGGATCCTGCGTAAGCTCATCTCCGAGATGCCCGATCCGGGAACGGCACTGGAGTTCATCAAGAGCCGCATGGAGAAGACCAAGAACAACAAGCAGTTCCTGGAGCTGATGAACAGTGAGTGAGCATTCCTGGGTGTGGGTGGCGCTGGCCCTGCTTCTTCCCCTCGTGATTCTGGCCCCGTTTGTGCCCTCGCCAACTGGAGGGCCAGTGCTGGCCTCGTCGCGGACGGCGTGGTCCACGTACACGGTCCGGCCGGGGGACACGCTCACGGCGGTGGCCCAACGGCTGAACGTCCCGGTGGAGTACCTCATCGCCAGCAACGAAGGGCTGGATCCGGACCGCCTGCGGCCGGGGCAGGCGCTGCTCGTGCCCCAAGGGGGCGTGGTCCACGTGGTCAAACCCGGACAGACGCTCGCCGACATCGCCCGCACCTACGAGGTGAGCGAAGGCTCCATTCGCTTGGCCAACGGGCTCCAAGGGGAGCCCGCGGCTGGCACACGGATCCTCGTCCCCCAACCGGTGGTGGTGCCCCAGGCCACAGCTCTGGCCCTGGGCAAGGGCAAGGTGTTCTGCTGGCCTGCCCGCGGAGCCCTTACTTCCACCTTTGGCCCGCGTATCCACCCCATCTACAAGGTGCCCTCGTTCCACGCCGGCGTTGACCTCGCCCTTCCTGAGGGGACCCCGGTCCACGCCGCGGCCAACGGCCGGGTGGTGCTGGCCGACTGGCACGAAGGTTACGGCCTGCTGGTTGTTCTGGACCATGGCGACGGTTACACCACGTACTACGGCCACCTCGCCCGCCTCCTGGTGCAAGCCGGGCAGTACGTGGAGGCGGGGCAACGCATCGCCCTCTCCGGCAACACCGGCCTTTCCACCGGTCCGCACCTGCACTTTGAGGTGCGGCACAACGACACGCCGGTGGACCCCCTGCTTTTCCTGCCGTGATCGTCGTTGAGGGTGGGGTGCCGCTTCGGGGGGAAGTGCCCACCTCCGGAGCGAAAAACGCCGCTTTGCCGGCTCTGATTGCCTCCTTGCTCATCGATGAACCCCTGCGGTTCCGCCGCATCCCCCGCATCGCCGACGTGGAAACCACCGTGGCCCTGATCGAAACCGTTGGCAAAAGGGTGCGGTGGGAAGGGGATGCCATCGAGGTGGGCAGTGGAGGGCTGTCCAACAGGGCTCCGGATCACCTGGTGCAAAAGATGCGCGCCTCGTTTATCGCTTTGGGCCCGCTTTTGGCCCGCTGCGGCGAGGCGTGGATGCCCCTTCCGGGCGGATGTGCCATCGGTCCCCGCCCCGTGGACCTCCACCTGGGCGGCCTGGCGCGCATGGGGGCGAGGATCGAGTTGGTGGACGGGGTGGTCCACGCCCAAGGCCGCTTGCGCGGCGCCACCATCTGGCTGGACTACCCTTCGGTCGGCGCCACCGAACACCTGCTTCTCGCCGGTGCTTTGGCCGAAGGGACCACGACCATCGTCAACCCCGCCCGCGAGCCCGAGGTCGTGGACCTCACGGACCTGCTGCAGAAGATGGGGGCACAAGTGCGCTGGGAGCCGGACCGGGTGACCATCCACGGGCAGCCCAAGCTCCACGGAGCCGAGCACGAGGTGATTCCCGACCGCATCGAAGCGGGAACGTACCTCCTGGCCGGCGCCATCACCCGCGGCCGCGTCACCGTCACCGGAGCTGAGCCCCAACACCTTGAGGCCCTCCGGCAAAAGCTGCGCGACGCTGGAGCGCAGGTGGAGGTAGGCGCAGACTGCATCACGGTGGATGCGCGGGGAAGGGGGCTCCGGGCCGTGGAAGCGACCACTTGGCCCTATCCCGGCTTTCCTACGGACCTGCAGTCGCCCCTCACGGCGCTTTTGACCCTTGCCGAAGGAACTTCGCGCGTGCGGGAGACCGTGTTCCCTGCGCGGTGGGGGCATGTGGACGGCCTGCGGGCCATGGGCGCCCAAATCCGCGTGGAGGACGATACGGCCGTCATCGAGGGCGTAGAGCGCCTGCGCGGAGCCGAGGTCGAAGCCACCGACCTGCGGGCCGGTGCAGCGCTGGTGCTGGCTGCCCTGGCCGCCCACGGGGAAAGCAAGGTCCACGGGGAGGAACATGTCGCGCGGGGCTACGAAAATTTGCTGGGCAAGTTGCACGCCCTGGGAGCGCAGGTATGGGCAAGAACCTTCTCCCGACCATTGAGGACTACCTAGGCCGGCGGGCCCGCATCTACGGTGGGGAACGCGTGGTGGTGGTTGACGTCGTGCTCCCCGCCTGGCGGACGGAGGAACCGGAACGGCTGGCCGAGCTGCGGGCTTTGGCCCATACGGCCGGGATCCTCGTGCTGGGGGAAGTGCTCCAGTACCGGGATCGCCCCGACCCGGCCACGTTCCTCGGCAAAGGCAAGGCCGAAGAAGCGCGTCAGCTCGCCCAAGAAGTGGGCGCGGACACCCTGCTCGTGGGCGCGGAGCTCACCCCAGCCCAAGCCCGCAACCTCGAGGAACTCACCGGCCTCAAGGTTGTGGACCGCTCCCAGCTCATCTTGGACATCTTTGCCCAGCGGGCGGGCACGCCCGAGGCGGCGTTGGCCGTGGAGCTGGCCCAACTGGAGTACCTGTTGCCACGGCTGCGCGGGTGGGGGACAGCCCTGTCCAACCCCGGCGGCGGGATCGGCACCATGGGCCCAGGCGAGACGAAACTGGAGCAGAGCCGGCGGGCCATCCGCCGCCGCATCCAGGTCATCCGCCGCGAGCTCAAGAAAGCGGAACAAGACCGGGCTATTCGCCGCTGGCGCCGCCAAAAAGCTGGCCTCCCCTTGATTGCCCTCGTGGGCTACACCAACTCCGGCAAATCCTCCCTCTTCGCCCGCCTGGCCAAAACGGAAACCTTCGTGGAGGACAAGCTGTTCGCCACCTTGGACACCAGGACCCGCCGCATGTTCCTGCCCACCGGCGCGTGGGCCCTGCTCACGGACACCGTGGGGTTCATCCGCGATTTGCCCCACGAGCTGATCCCTGCATTCCGCGCCACGCTCGAGAGCGTAGCCGAGGCCCGGCTGCTGCTTTTGGTGGTGGACGCCGCCTCACCCTCGGCAGGCCAGCACCTCCACGTGGCCCGGCAGGTCATCGCCCAGAACTGGCCACGATCTGAAGCCCCGCCCATCCTCCACGTGTTCAACAAGATCGATCTCTTGAACACGGCCGAGGCTTGGACCGCGGCGGAGAACCTGGCGCGGGAATTCACGCCCGCGGTGTTCGTATCCGCCAAAACCGGGGAAAACATCGACGCCTTAAAAGAGGCCATCGCCTCCTTCCTCGTCTCCGAGCCCGTTTCCTGAAGGGACCCAAGCCTTTATCATTGGCCACGGAGGGTGAACCATGAGACGCCCTTGGCGGTACGGTTTTGGCTTTGGTTTTGGCTTCCCACCCCCGTTTTTCTACTTACACGGGGTTCGACCTTGGCCGCGGTGGTCCCGCGAGGAGTACCGCGAGGCCCTCGAGGACTACCTCCACGAGCTGGAGGCCTACAAAAAGGACCTGGAGGAAGAGATCGAGGAAGTGCGGCGGGAGTTGGAGCGGCTCAAGCCGTAACGCCCACGCGGCCCCTCGGGCTTGTTAGGGGTATCATGAACCCCAAGGAGGGGTTGTGATGTCCATGGTCCGATGGTGTTTGGTGGCGTTGGTGGGTGTGGGGGCGTGGGCCGCCCCGCACTTGGTGCTCTACTCCGGCGGGTTCACTTGGGTGAGCGAAACCCGCGCGGTTCAACTGGCCGGAGAGGGCGAACTGGTGCTGGAGCTTCCCCGGGGAACGGCGCCCGACAGCCTGCTCCTCGAGGGGCTTGAGGTCACGGCCCTGCGCTTCCAATCCCGAAGTGTTCCTACGCTGGAGCTGTTGATCGGCCGGCCGGTCCAGGTGTGGGTGGGAGGGGAGCGCATCGACGGCACTTTGCTTGCCGTGGAGGGGGGCCTGGTGGTGGCTACCCGCGACCGGCTGACGTTCATTTCCCAATGGGACCGGGTTGTGGGGGCCCTGCCCCCTGAGGCGTACGGACGCCCGGCCCTGCAGGCATGGGTCCGCTACCGCACGGACACCCCAGGAACCCGGGAGATCGTGCTTCGCTATCTCGTCCAAGGATTGGGATGGACGGCCACGTACGCGGCCCAACTGCAGGGCACGACGCTGGCGCTTACAGGCTGGGCTGCGGTGGAAAATACGACCGGGTGGGAATTCCCAGGGGCAAAGGTGACCCTGATAGCCGGCCAGGTCTACGCGCCCAAGGAGCCACCTGAGGCCGCGCGGGCCCTCGAGCTTGCCGCCGCTCCCGCCCCTACACCCGCGTTTGAGTACTACCGCTACGTCCTCCCCCAACCCGTGGACGTGGTGGAAGGTCGCCTGATGATGCCGCTGGTGCGTGCTGAGCTTGAACTTACACGCCGCTACCGCTTCTCGGGCGGCCCGGTGGAGGTCTACGTGCAGTTCAAGAACACGGTCCAGCCCCTGCCAGGCGGCGAGGTGCGCTTCTTGGACGAAGGGGGCACCCTGTTTGTCGGGGCCGCCACGCTGGGGCCCACACCCGTGGGGGCCCACGTGGAGTTGGCCGTGGGCACGGCGTTCGACCTGCGCGGCGAGCGCATCCAGCTGGCCCGGGATAAGCTTGGAGACAATCGTTACCGCGACACCTGGCGCGTGGTGCTCACCTCGGCCAAGGACGAAGAGGCCGAGGTGGAGGTGGTGGAAACCCTGTACGGGACATGGCAAATTGTGGAAGCGAGCCACCCCTATGAGGTGCTGAGCGCCCAGCAGGTGTTGTTCCGCGTGCGGGTGCCCCCGCGGGGCGAGGCTGCCGTGCGGTACGTGGTGGAGTGGACGTTTTAAGTATGGCTGAGCAGGGAAAGCAAGAAGGGGAACTGTTGGAGTGCTATCGAAAGGCCCTGGAGCGGGCCCTGGAAGTGGTGCCCGTGCGCAACGGCGTGGTCTCCATCCGCGATCTCTGGCTGGAGACGGCCCTGCCTACGGACCTGATTGAGGAACTGCTGCGCACTGATGGGGTGAAGCTTCCGCCGCACGTGACCCGTGTGGAACTCAAAACCGAACCCAGGAAGGAGCGCCATGGCCGCAAATGACATCCAGTTTGGGACCGACGGTTGGCGGGGGGTCATCGCCGCCGACTTTACGTTTGCCAACGTAGCCCGAGTGGGAGCAGCCCTGGCTGCTTATTTGCAGGATCCTCAGCGGAAGGCGAACCCGGTGTACACGGCGTGGGGGGTGCCCTACCGGCCGGCCTCAGCCGGGGTGTTGGTGGGCTACGACACGCGTTTCCTTTCGGGGATGTTCGCCCGCCACCTGGCGCAGGCCCTGGCCCAACAGGGCATCCCCGCGTTCCTCACCGACACGTTTGTGCCTACTCCCGCGCTTTCGGCAGCTGTGGTGGACCGCGGGTTGGCCGCAGGGGTCATGATCACCGCCTCCCACAACCCTCCCCACTGGAACGGGGTGAAGATCAAGCCGGAGTATGGAGGTTCGGCCACACCGGAGATCACCGCCGCGGTGGAAGCCCGCCTTCCTTCTTCGGCCCCCGTGGTGCGCGACTTGGACGTGGAGCAAGTGTCCCTGCGCGAGGACTATCTCAGCCGGGTGCAGAAACTGGTGGACCTCAAGGCGGTGGCCAAGGCGCCGGTGTACGTGGTGGTGGACGCCATGTACGGCTCGGCCCAGGGCTACTTGGCCAGCTTGTGTCGAGCCCACCGCGTTCCTCATCTTCCCTTGCGCCACGGCCTCGACCCCCTGTTTGGTGGCCGCAAGCCCGAACCCTTGCCGGAAAACGTGGTTCCGCTCAAGGCCGTGATCCGTTCGTTCGCCAAGCGGGCCAAGGGCCGCGTCGTCGTGGGCCTCATCACCGACGGCGATGGCGACCGCGCAGCCGCAATGGATGAACGGGGGGAATTCCTGAACACCCACCGCACCGCTTCCCTCATCCTTTGGCACCTCATCCGACACCGGGGGCTGCGGGGGCCCATCCTCAAGTCGGTGGCCCTCACGGACATGATCGGCAAACTGGCGGACCATGCTGGACTGCCCTGGCAAGAAATCCGCATCGGCTTCAAGTGGGCCGTGGAAGGGTTGGTGACCCAGCAAGCGGCCTTTGCCGGGGAGGAATCCGGCGGTTACGGCTACGCTTGGCACCTCCCCGAGCGCGACGGCATCCTTTCCAACCTGTACCTCTTGGAGTTGGTGGCCACCACCGGCAAGCCCCTCTCGGTCCTGGTGGAGGAGCTGTTCAAGCTTGTGGGGCCTCACCACTTCGCCCGCCGGGACCTCGAACTACGGGAACGCCTGGAGGTGATGGAGCGGTTGATGCAGGCCCCGCCGGACCACATCGGCGACCAGCCCGTCGTGGGCGTGGAAACGCTGGACGGCCTTAAACTTCGCTTCCGCCAAGGATGGCTCTTGTTCCGAGCCTCGGGCACGGAACCCATCCTCCGCCTGTACTGTGAGATGGGCGCCCCGGACCGCGTGCACGCCACCCTCAACGAGGCGGAGCGGATGGTGAAAGGAGGGCTGCTGTGAAAGGCGAGCCGTACGATCCCAAGGCGATCGAGGAGCGGTGGCGGGACTTCTGGCGCAGCAAGCGCCTGTTTTCTGTGGATACCGCCGACGCCACAAACAAGTTCTACTACCTGAACATGTTCCCCTATCCCTCGGGTTACCTGCACGTGGGGCATGGACGCAACTACATTTTGGGCGATGCGATCACGCGTTTTTTGATCATGCGGGGGCGTCGCGTGCTCAACCCCATGGGCTGGGATGCGTTTGGGCTGCCTGCTGAAAACGCGGCCATCGAACGGGGCATCCACCCCTGGACGTGGACGATGAACAACATCGCCTACGCCAAGAAGCAGTTCCGCGCCTGGGGCGTGGAGTACGACTGGGATCGCGAGGTCACCACCTGCCTTCCGGACTACTACCGCTGGACCCAGTGGCTGTTCCTACAGCTTTACAAAAACGGCCTGGCGTACAAAAAGCTTTCCACGGTGAACTACTGTCCCAACTGCAAGACGGTTTTGGCCAACGAGCAGGTCGTGGGTGGGGAGTGCGAGCGGTGCGGAACGCCTCCCGAGCCGAAAACCCTCGAGCAGTGGTTTTTCAAGATCACGGCTTATGCCGAACGCCTGCTGGAGGGCCTCAAGCGGCTCGATTGGCCGGAACACGTAAAGAAGATGCAGGAGAACTGGATCGGCCGCTCGGAGGGGGCCGAAATCGTGTTCCGCACAGAAACGGGCCACGAAATCAAGGTGTTCACCACCCGGCCGGACACGCTATGGGGCGCCACGTTCCTGGTGCTGGCCCCCGAGCACCCGCTGGTGGAGACGCTCACAGCCCCGCAGCGGCGGGAAGCTGTGGAGGCCTACCGCGCCCAAGTGGCCACCATGAAAGAAATCGAGCGGACCGCCACGGACCGGGAGAAAACCGGCCTGTTTTTGGGCACGTACGCCCTCCACCCCACCACAGGGGAGCGGCTCCCCATCTGGATCGCCGATTACGTGCTGGGCACTTACGGCACCGGGGCCATCATGGCCGTGCCCGCCCACGATACGCGGGACTTCCTGTTCGCCCAAAAGCATGGACTCCCCATCCGCACCGTGATCCAGCCACCCGATCGACCGCTCCAGGAGCCCCGCACAGTGGACGAGGTGTACACCGGCTGGGGCACGATGATGAACTCCGGCCCCCTGACCGGTACCCCCGGCGAGGAAGCGTTCACCCGGACCGTCCAGTACTTGGAATCCCAAGGGCTGGGGCGCTATGCGGTCACCTACCGCCTGCGGGACTGGCTTATTTCCCGCCAGCGTTACTGGGGCGCCCCGATTCCCATCGTGTATTGCGGCCGCTGTGGGATCGTCCCCGTGCCTGCCGATCAGCTCCCCGTACTGTTGCCCGAGGTGCCGTTCATCGGCAAGATGGGGCTGGCCGATATTCCCGACTGGGCGGAGACCACCTGCCCCGCCTGCGGAGGACCGGCCCGCCGCGACACCGACACCATGGACACCTTCGTCGACTCCTCTTGGTATTTCTTGCGCTTCGTGTCCCCCAAAGAGGACAAGGTGCCGTTTATCTCCGAGCACGTCAACCGGTGGCTGCCGGTGGACCTGTACGTGGGCGGGGTGGAACACGCCATTCTTCACCTCCTCTATGCCCGGTTCATCACCAAAGTGCTCTACGACCTGGGCTACGTCTCCTTCGACGAACCGTTTGCGCGCTTGTTCACCCAGGGTATGGTGTGCCACACGGCGTACAAGTGCCCGGAGCACGGCTGGCTCTATCCCAAGGAAGTGCGGGATCTCCGATGCACCCAATGCGGCCGGACCGTGGAAACGGCGTACTTCGCCATGTCCAAGTCCAAGAAGAACGTGGTGGATCCCATGGAGGTGATCGAGAAGTACGGGGCGGACACCCAACGGCTGTACACCTTGTTCATGGGGCCGCCGGACCGGGACATCGAGTGGAGCGAAGAGGGCATCCGCGGGGCCTGGCGGTTCGTGAACAAGTTTTGGACGCTGATCACGGGGATCCTGCCCGAGGTGGCGGGGGTGCGGGAGGACCCCGAGTCGGAGGCCCTGGACCCCGCAGGCCGCGAGCTGTGGCGCAAGCACCATGCTACGCTGAAAAAAGTGACGGAGGAGTTCGAGGGGCGGCTGGGGCTGAACACGGCCGTGGCAGCCCTCATGGAGCTTACAAACGCCTTGGAGGACTACACAGCACAACCGAGGGCCGACCGCCGGCTCGTGCGGAAGGTCGTGCGGGACCTCATCCTCATGCTCTCGCCGTTCACCCCGTTTGTGTGCGAGGAGCTGTGGTCACGCCTCGGGGAGGAGAAGTCGGTGCTGGAGACGCCGTGGCCATCCTACGATCCCCAGGCCCTCGAAGGCGGCGAGGTGGAAATCCCTGTGCAAATCAACGGGAAAGTGCGGGTGCGGTTGCGCCTGCCGGCGACCACGGCCGCCAACCCCGAGGCTTTGCAAGCGGCGGTCTTGGCTGATCCTGCCGTGGGGGCCAAGCTCCAAGGCGCGCGGGTGGAGAAAGTGATCGCCGTCCCTGGAAAACTGGTCTCCATCGTCACCCGATGAACGCTGGAACGGCTTTTTAAGCCCATGGGCCAGGGAAACCCTACATGCCTGACCAAGGAGGCATGGCCATGGTAGGCTCGCGCTGCATGGCGGATGTGCCCAAATTAAGTGTGGTAATCCCCACTTTGAATGAGGCGTCTTACCTCCCCAAACTGTTAGCCTCTCTTAGAGCACAAGACTGGCAAGAATTTGAGATCATAGTCGCTGACTCTGGCTCAACTGACCTCACAAGAGCCATTGCGCGCCGGTGGGGAGCTCGCGTGGTGGAAGGTCCTCGCCGAGGACCGGCACATGGGCGGAACTTGGGAGCTTCTGTGGCCAAAGGAGAACTGCTCCTCTTTCTGGACGCAGATGTGGTATTCCCAAAGTCAGACCTTCTGCGCAAGGCCGTCCACGAATTTCAGGAGCGAAGGTTAGTCGCAGCTGGGTTTTTTGTGCGTCCTCTAGAGCCGCTGCTCCGCTACCGTCTGTTATTTGCGTTAGGGAACGCCATCTTTTGGCTCAGTCAATGGTGGGACCCCCGGGTGCCCGGCTGGGCCATCCTGACCCGACGAGACGCGCATGTACGCGTGAGAGGTTTTGACGAAACTCCCGCATTTCGAGAAGACCACATTTATGTCTGGCGACTGCGTCGGATGGGCCCAGTACGATACTTGCGGACTGGACCTATTTTAGTGTCCGCAAGGAGGTTTGAGCACGATGGCTTGGTACGCACCTTGGCTATTTACCTTCTATCGGAACTGGCTCGTCCCTTTGGCCGCATTTGCTATGAGTGGTTGCATTACTCATTTGGACATTTTTCGCGTTCTAAAGAAAAGCCGGAAACTCATGAACGTGATGCCAGCATAAACCAATGACGGATGACTTCTATCCAACCATCAACACGTGCACCATCGCTTTATCCGGCGGGGAAAACGGCCAAGGAACCGGTTTATCTGGCCCCAGGGAAGAAGGGAAATCCTGGGGTTGTGGTCATTCGGGGCCGAAGGGGAAAGCACTGAGAACTGGGAGAGGTGCTTAAGGACCTCAGACGCCGTGGAGAAGGGCCGGATCGATGTTGGCGAGGACCTCCCTGGCCTAGGAGAAGCCATCAAGAAGATCTTCCCCAAGAGCGACGGGCAACTCTGTGTGCTCCATGCGGTCTGGGACAGCCTCCACCAGGTAGGGCTGAAGCAGAGGAGGCTCTTCGAGACCTCAGGGCAGCCTGGGGGGAGAAGTGGGAGCAGAAAGCTCCTCCGGGCTGCGTGGTTATCTTTACACCACCAACCAGCTGGAGAGGCTAGGCAAGGAGGGAAAAGGAGGACCGAAGGGGTGGAGGTCTTCGTGGGCGAGGGTGCGGTGGAGAAGCTCTTGTACCTGGTCCATTCCGCCCTCAACGAGGGGTGAGGGGCCAGGAGGCTTCGTGGATTTGCGGAAGTTGAGATAGGGAGCTACCATGCTGGCTAGACACAAAAAACGGGGGACCATCGAAACGATGCCAAGCAAAGAAGCTCGAGGGCCAGATGCCCCACCTCCGGAAGGGGGATGGACAAGACTGAAGAAGTGGATGTGGACCCCTGTTTGGGAAGCTGTTCGCCTTCTTTACTTGGCCCTGGTGGTGCTCATCTTGCCGCGGCTGTGCGTGATCCGCTGCCAAGGTGAGATCCCGAAAGGCGGGGCGCTCCTCGCTGTAACGCACGTGGGTGGATTGGACCCCGATATCGTGTTGTACGTAACCCGCAACTGGCAAATGCGGGCTGTGTATGGGCAACGAACCCCGCGCGTGGCCAACTTTCTGCTGCAGTCCATTTGGCGCTTTGGAGTGACCCAGGACCCTCAAAAGAAGGCCGCGGTTAATCCCAAGACCGCTCTGGAAGTGGTGCGTTATCTGCGCAAGGGGGGGCAAGTCATGATCTTCCCTGAGGGCCATCGCCCTTGGGAAGGACGGCTTTACCCAGGAGCGGCTGTGTTGGCCCATCGCGCAGGCGTTCCCCTCATCCCTGTCGGTTTGGAGGGGCCTGACCTGCGCATGCCCGAAATCCACGAGCTACCACCGCCCCGCGGTCTTTGGCGCGTGGCGCAGGAGGTTCGCAAACACGGAACGATTACGGTCCACTTTGGTCCACCGATTTGGCCGCAACCGGATATCGCCGAGGAAGAGGATGTACAACGGATGATGCAAGGGCTGGAGCAAGCCTTCGACAACTTCTATCGGACCTTCTTGGGCCAACCCGGCCCCCGATGGCGTTGAGCGCCCGCCGTGACCGCAGGCCATGGTAAGGATAGATTCCAAGGGGCAGAGATGAAACCGCGGGTCTCGGTCGTTGTGCCTGTCCTCAACGAAGAGCGCTACCTCGAAGCCACGCTGTTGTCGCTGCGAAACCAATCTTTCCAGGACTTTGAGCTCATTGTGGTGGACAACGGGAGCGTGGACCTGAGTCCACAAATTGCTCAGCGGTATGCGGACAAGGTCCTATGGGAAGCGCAACGCGGCTCGCCTTGGGCCATGCACCGAGGCTTTTCCGAAGCCAAAGGGGAATTTGTGGCCACGGCCGACGCGGACACCCTTTACCCTTCCCATTGGTTGGAGACCATGATCAAGGCCCTGGACCGTCCGGGGGTGGTCGGTGTGTATGGACCGATTGGATTCCGGGAAAGCGGAACCGTGGGCCGATGGCTCCAAGTAGCGGGGTATACCCTCCTTGTGGGCTGCTGTCGACTCCTGGGCGTCCACCTGGTGGGGGCTTCCAACTTCGGCGTGCGGAGAGAGGCCTACTTCGCCGTGGGGGGTTACCCCCCGGTGGCCCATTGGGCTTCTTCCGATGTCCGCCTGGCTCAGCGCCTGACCCGATTGGGCCAAGTGCGCTTTGTCCCAACTCTCGTGTGTTGGACCTCCAACCGGCGCTTTGCCCACAAAGAGGGAACTTGGCGAATCTTCCGTGCTTGGCTGGACGTGGTGCTGCGCCAGGAGAAAATGACCCTGGAGGAGTATTGGGGTATCCGCGGAGGAAAGGAGCAGCGATGAAGATCGGCTTGTTCACCGACACCTACACGCCGGACACCAACGGGGTGGTCACCGTGGTCCGCCTCATGGAGCGGGAGCTCTCGCGAGCTGGGCACGATGTGTACGTATTCGCTCCGGCCCACCCGCAAGCGCGGAACCACCGCCCCCACGTGCTTCGCTTCCGCTCGTTCCGCCTGGTGCTGTACCAAGGATTGCGCGTCCCCATCCCTTACAACCGCCAGGCGGCCAAGCTGATTCGAAGCTTGGACATCGTGCACTCCCACGACCCTTTCTCCATTGGGCTTTTGGGTTTTTGGGCCGCGCGGCGTTACGCCATTCCCCACGTCCATACCTACCACGCCCTGTACACCGAGTACCGCAAGTACTTGCCACCCCCGTTTCGGCCCTCCGTGGCCACGGTCAAACGCCTCAGCCGCATGTTTTGCAACCGCTGTGACGCCATCATCGCCCCTTCAGAACAGATGAAGCGCGAACTTTTGAGCTACGGCATCACCGTGCCCATCTACGCCATTCCCTTTGGGCTGGACGAGGAGGAATTTGCCCACCCCGTGGCGTGGAACGCCCGCGAGGCCCTAGGGTTGCCCCACGACGCGGAGATCTTGCTTTACGCAGGGCGGTTGGCGTGGGAAAAAAACGTGGAGTTTATCCTGCGCATGTTTGGGGTGCTCCGCCCGCAACGGCCCTCGGCCTGGCTGGTGATCGCCGGCGACGGCCCCCACCGCCGCGAACTCCAGGCCCTGACAGCCAAACTGGGCCTTGCAGACCGGGTCAAGTTCACCGGCTACCTCCCCCGCGAGCACCTCATCGACCTGTACAAACAGGCCACGTTGTTCGTGTTCGCCTCCAAAACGGAGACCCAGGGGCTGGTGGTCATGGAGGCGATGATGGCCGGGGTTCCTCCGGTGGCGTTGGGGGCCATGGGCGTGGCCGACCTGGTGGACTCAGGCCAAACCGGTTTGCTGGTGGAGGAGGACGAACAGGCCTTCGCCCAAGCGTGTCTGGAGCTTTTGGCGGACCAAAGCAAGAGAATGGCCATGGGACAAGCCGCCCAAGCATGGGCTGCTGCCCACAACAGCCAGGCCTCCACCGCCCAGCTCCTGCATGTTTACCAAACGCTTGTGGACAAAAAGCCTGCCCGGCGCTCTTCCCCAGGGGAGCGGCTGGAGCTCCCCCTGGACGACACGGAGGCTTAAGGGCGAAGGTCCTTGGGACCGAAACTCTCGGGCAAGAGTTCGGCGAGGGTGCTCTCCCGCCAAATCCGGCCTTCGCCATCGGCCATGATCACCTTCAGATCGGGGGCGAACTCGGCCAGCACCTGGCGGCAGGCCCCGCATGGGGCGCACAAGCCCACCCCGCAGGCCACCGCCAGCGCGGCGAACTGGGTGGCCCCTTCGCTCACCGCCTTGAACAGGGCCACCCGCTCCGCGCACACCGTCAGGCCGTAGCTTGCGTTTTCCACGTTGCAGCCGGTGAACACGCGCCCATCTTTGGCCAACAGCGCCGCGCCCACGGGGAACTTGGAGTACGGTGCGTACGCGTTCTGACGCGCCTCCACCGCCTTTTGAACCAACTCCGCTTCGTTCATCCCCCACTGCCTTTGGCTTTTTCCTGCTCCCGCCGCCGGAGTTCCGCCCGCTTGATTTTTCCGCTCGGCGTCTTGGGAAGCTCGGTGACGAACTCGATCTCCCGCGGGTACTTGTAGGGAGCGGTCACCTGCTTGACGTGCTCTTGCAGCTCTTTGACCAACGCCTCCGAAGGCTGGTACCCCTTGGCCAAAACCACAAACGCCTTGACGATTTGGCCCCGGATCGGGTCGGGCTTGCCCACCACGGCCGCTTCCACCACCGCGGGGTGGGAAACGAGTGCGTCTTCCACCTCAAAGGGGCCGATGCGGTAGCCCGAAGCCTTGATCACGTCGTCGGCCCGGCCCTCGAAGAAGAAGTAACCGTCCTCGTCCACCCGCACGAGGTCACCGGTGCGGTACCACAGGCCGGAGAACACCTGGCGCGTGAGCTGGGGATCGTTCCAGTAGCCATCGAAAATGCCTGGACTTCCCACGGGAACGGCCACTTCCCCGATCTGCCCTGGCCCTACGGGATGGCCTTCTTCATCGATGGGGGTGGCTCCCGGCCCCGGCGTGGGCAAACCCATGGAACCCGGCTTCACCGGCAATCCGGGGGGGTTGCACACCAAACACACCGACTCCGTCTGTCCGTAGCCGTCGCGGATCGTCACCCCAAATATTTCCTGGAAAACCTGAATGGGTTCGACGTTGAGGGGCTCGCCGGCGGACAGGGCATCCCGCAACGCCAACTTGCCCCGGTACTTCGCCAGCGTGGGCAGCTGGATGATAAACCGGTACTCGGTGGGCGTGGCGCACAGCTTGGTGATGGGGTAGCGGGAAAGGAGGTCCAGGTAGCGTTCGGCGTCGAAGCGGCCCATGTACATGAACTGGGTGCAGCCGGTGTTGAGGCCCACGCCCATCGGCGACCAGTACCACTTCGCCCAGCCCGGGGCGGTGGTGGCCCAGATCACGTCGTCGGGGGAAGCCGCCCACCAGTACCGCGCCGTGACGCGCGCATGCCCGTACATCCAGCGGTGGCGGTGCATCACCGGCTTGGGATTTCCCGTGGTCCCCGAGGTGAAGTTGATCGTCATGGGGTCCTGGGCCGTGAGCGGCACAGGCGGCACCACAGGCGCTTTCTCCACCTCCCGCTCAAAGGAAAGCCAGCCCGGCCGCTCCCCACCGATGAGGATGAAATGTTCCAGCGGGCACTGACCCCGCGCCTCCTCCACCTCGCCGTACGTGCTGGTGTGGGCGATGACCACCCGTGCGCCGGCCGTCTCCGCCCGGTAGACGATGTCCTTGGCCCGCACCATGTCCGTGCACGGCACGGCCACTGCGCCGGCTTTGAACGTGCCAATTTGGGCGATGAACGCCTCGGGCAGCCGCGGGAAGATGTGCAGGATCGGATCGCCCTTCTTGACCCCCAGGCGCATGAGCACCGCAGCAAACCGCGAGGAGAGCTCGCTCAACGCCCCCCAGGTGAGCGTACGCCGCTCGCCGGATTCGGATTCCCACAGCACGCAGGGCTTGTCCGGATGCCGGCGGGCGTGACCGTCGACCACCGCGGCAATGTTGTAGTCCGCAGGAATATCCCAGCGAAACTCCCGTCGCTCGCGCTCGTACTGTTCCCGTGTGAAAACCATGTTCACCCCTTTGCCGAAGCTTGGTTGGTGGGCTACCTTTATACCATGCCCGTCAATCCTACTGCAAGGATGGCGCGGGCGCTGGTCGTCCTTTCTCCTGGGGCGTCACGGAGGCTGATTGCCCGCGGGGTCGGCGCCCTGCCCCAAGTCGAACGCGCATTGGAAGAAGGCTGGGTTATCGTGACCTTGGGAACCACCAACGCTTACGTGGCCGAGGAGCTTTTGGGCCGGCCCATCGACAAGGCGCGATTCTGCGCGGGCTACATCGGTCCATCGCTGGGGTGGGTTCCCCCGGAGCGGCGGGCCCAACCGCTGGTCCTGCACCGCGGTCAACCCGTGGAACTCCGCGTGGAAGAGGCGGTGAAGGAGCTCAGGGCCGGCGATGAGGGCCTTTGCCGATCTGAGCCGGCTGGCGCGGGAAGAGGCCGCGCCTGAGGTGGGGTGAGCATGCTGGAGTTCGTGGAAGGCACAGTGGCGGCCCGCGGGGCGGATGAACTCGTGTTGGCCCTGGGCAGCGTGGGTTTGCGCCTGGCCGTGCCGGCACGCACCGTGCAGACCCTCCAACCGGGAGACCCGGCCCGCCTGTACACCTACCTCATCGTCCGTGACGAGGGCTTCGACCTTTACGGCTTCTCCACCTTGGAAGAGCGGGAGATGTTTGCCGTGTTGCTTTCCGTCCCCCAGGTAGGGCCAAAGCTGGCCTTCCGCTTGGTGTCAGCCCTTCCGCCCGAGGAACTGGCCCTGGCTGTGCGTCGTGGAGACCTGTCCGCCTTGGAAAGCGTTAAAGGCATCGGCCACCGCACCGCCCAACGGGTGATGGTGGAACTGGCGGAGAAGCTTGCCCGTTGGGTTCCAGCAGCGCCGACGCCCTTGGGCGATCGCGAGCGCGTGGTGCTGCAGGCCCTCACATCCAAGGTGCTGGGCTTCTCCGAAGCTGAGGCCCGCCGGGTTGTGCAAAAGCTGGCCCGCGAGCATCCCAACGCCTCGGTGGAGGAGATGATCCGGTTGGCCCTCATGGCGTTGGCCCGGGAATGAGGGTTTTGGGGTTGGACGTGGGCGACCGGCGCGTGGGCCTGGCCGTGTCCGACGAAACCGGCACGCTGGCCCACGGCCGCGGCGTGTACCTGCGCCAAGACCTGGAAACCGACGTGGAAGCCCTCAGCCAAGTGGCCCAGGAAGCGGGTGCGCAAGCCCTGGTGGTCGGCCTCCCCCTCAACATGAACGGCAGCGAAGGCCCGCAAGCGGCCAAGGTGCGTCAACTGGCCCAGGCCTTGGCCGAAAAGACGGGTCTAGCCGTGCATTACGTCGACGAACGGTGGACCACCCAAGAAGTGGAACGCATGCTCCGGGAAGTGCAAGCGCCCAAGGGGAAGAAGCGCCGGGTCAAGGACGAAATGTCCGCCGTGCTCATCCTCCAAGCGTGGCTGGACCGCCAGCGGGGCGTTTAAAGAGGCCACAGCTTCACCGTGCCGTCGCGCGAGCCGGAAGCAAGCCACTGTTCATCCGGGCTAAACGCCACCGCGGAGACCCAGTCCGTATGGCCATAGAACACATGCAGGGAGGCTGGGGGGCGTACACTCCACACCCGCGTGCTGCGATCCCACGAGCCGGAGGCCAACCAGCGCCCCGAGGGGCTGAACGCCAAGGCACATACCGTATCGCTGTGGCCGTCCAACGTGCCCAAGAGAACTGTCCCTGCAGCAAGATCCCAAGCACGAGGAAGGGCACCCTCACCCCGCTCCAGCGGGCGTCCCGTGGCCAGCTCCCAAATAAACCACGTCCCGTTTCTTGCCCTCGAGAGCAGCTGCGTGCCATCGGGAGAAAACGCCGCCAGGTCGACCCAATTGCGGTGTCCCGCCAGCACTTGCACCTCTTTCCCCGAGTCCACAGCCCACAACCGCAGGGTTTGGTCGTCCGAGCCCGTGGCCAGAAGTTCGCCGTCGGGAGCGAAGGCAACCGTGTTGACCCAGCCTTGGTGACCTCGGAGCGTGCGCAGCCCACGACCGGTGGACACATCCCAAATTCGCACCGTGGAGTCGGCAGAGGCCGAAGCCAAAAGCTTCCCGTCGGGACTGAAGGCCACGCCAAACACGGCGGAATCGTGCCCGCGCAAGATCTCGACGAGCTTCCCCCTCTCGTAGTCCCACAGACGCACGGTGCGGTCCACCGAGCCCGAGGCCAGAAGCGCTTGGGTGGGGCTGAACGCTAGGCAGAGCACGTGGTCGACGTGGGCATCCAAGGTACGCCGGCAAGAGCCGGTCGCGACCTCCCACAGCCGGATTTTTTGGTCCCAAGAGCCTGACGCCCCCCAACGGCCGTCAGGGCTGAACCCCACGCACGACACGCTCCACATATGGCCTTCGAGGGAGCCAAGCAGGTGCCCCCGCACGCTATCCCAGAGCTTAAGCTGCCCCTGCGTCCCAGCTCCACCCGAAATGAGCGTTGCCCCATCCGGGGAAAAGGCCACACACCATAGCGGAGGGACCTCGACTTCAACCTGCCAAAGCTCCTGGCCGGTGCTTAGATCCCAAACACGCAAAGTTCCATCGGCCGAGGCGGTGGCCACAAGTTTCCGCTGCGGCGAGAGAGCCACCGAGGTTACCGGAGCCACATGCCCCTCCAACGTGCGCAGGACTTGGCCTGATGGCACGTCCACAAGATGCGCACTGCTTCCTCCCCGGCATCCCACCGCGATGACACCTTCGGCGCCAAACTGGACCGAAGTCACCTCACCAAAACCCAGCGTCCGCACGGGGCGTTCCGCCTTTGCTGCGGTGGAACCGGGCCAAGCGTTGACTCCACCAACCACGGGTTACCTCAATGTGAGATGGGATAGGCGTGCTCAACCCTGGACAGGGCGGTTATAAGGAGGCCGCCATCTCCTGGTAAGAAGCATGGCCCAAGGCAGTTCACCTTCGCCGGGGAAAGAAAACTCTGCCGCGACTCGTTTTGGATAGAGGCCTTATTCCGCATTCCGCTATAAAGGGCACCACAAAAATTCTACCACAGCTCCACATTTTTTCCACAAACGCGGGTGTACACTGCTGCAAAGCCATGCCAGCGTTATGGTACAGCTTGGGCAACCTGCGTAAGAAGAAGTTGAGGACTATAACCACGGTGGTAGGTGTTGCCGTAGGGGTTGGCACTCTCTTTGCTTTGCTGTCGGTGGGAGCGGGGATCGAAGGGGCCCTTTCTAAGGCTATGGACGCTATGGGCGCTCACATCTTGGTCCTTCCAATAGGTTGCCCCTACGCCCTTTCCTTGGCCCTCACCCGAGGCGTGGACACCTTGGAATACCTGGACGAGAACCTTCTTGCTCAAGTTGTAAGCCAACCCAATGTTAGAGTGGCCAATCCCGTGGTGGTGGGCAAGGTCCTGGTCAACGGGGAGCAGTTTACGGTCTACGGAACTACGGAAGACTACCTCAAGGCGCGGGGCTGGACGAGCTCGAGCCTGGAGGGAGCGGTGGTGGGAGTGGAAGCAGCTCGCCGGCTAGGCGTGGGTGTAGGGGATCTCCTTGCCCTCGAGTTTTACTCCCAAGAAACCCTTCGCGTTGTGGGCATCCTTGCCCGCACCGGAGGCCAACAGGACCTGTTCGTATTTGTTCCCTTGAAGGTGGCTCAGCGCCTCCTAGGGCTGGAGGGGAAGTTAAGCGCGATCTTGGTCCAGGTGAAAGATGTGCGGGAGGTGGCTGTCACCCGGCAGGCCTTGGGACGTCTTCCCTTCTCCCAGGCCGTGCCGCCCTCCGAGGTCTTCGACATGCTTGTGGGCCTTTTCGGCACGGTCCAATCCAATCTGATCCTGATCACCGGGATCGCTATTGCTGTGGCCACGCTGGTTACATTCAACACAATGGTCATGGCCGTCTACGAGCGGCGCAGGGAAATCGGGATTCTGCGGGCTATTGGCACCACCCGGGCTCAGGTTTTTTCTCTTTTCGTGCGGGAGGCGGCAGTGCTCTCGTTGCTCGCGGGCGTGGTAGGGATCGGTGGGGGGTACTTGGCCATGCTCCTTTTGCCTCAAACCACCGGTTTTGGACTTGAAGCCCGTCCCGTCTTTTCTCCAGCCTATGTGGGGATCTCCCTTGGGGTGGCGTTGACCGTGGGATTGGCTGCTGGAGCTTACCCAGCCTTTCGTGCAGCCCGCATTGAGCCCATTACAGTGCTTCGAGAACCATGAACATTGAATTACAAGGTGTATGGAAAGGCTATGGACAAGGGGCCACCTTCGTGTGGGCCCTTGCGGATGTCCACTTGGAGGTGCGCTCCGGCTGTTACCTGGCCGTGACCGGTCCCTCCGGATCGGGAAAATCCACGCTTCTGCACATCCTTGGCCTTTTGGATCGGCCAAGCCAGGGCTCGGTTTTGGTGGATGGCGTGGACACGCAAAAACTTTCGGACCGGGAGCTGAGCCGCATTCGCCGGGACTGCTTGGGGTTTGTCTTCCAGAGCTTTTACCTCAACGAAAACTTGACGGCCTTCCAGAACGTGCTGGTGGTCTTGGAGCTTGCGCGCCGGCGCGATCGGCGCCGGCGGGCACAAGAGGTTTTGATGTGGATGGGGTTGGATGGGAAAGGCCATCGTTACCCTTCCCAGCTTTCTGGAGGAGAGCAGCAACGGGTGGCCATCGCCCGTGCCTTAGCCAATTCCCCCCAGCTCCTCCTGGCGGATGAACCCACAGGGAACCTCGACTCGCAAACCGGGGCCAAGATCATCGACCTCCTGGAACAAATCCGCACCGAACACGGGCTAGGCCTGGTACTCGTCACCCATGACGAGGGCCTAGCCCAAAGGGCAGTCAAGCGCGTCCGCCTGAGGGATGGGCGGATCAGAGGAGGTGTTCCATGAACAAGGTCTTGTGGATTGTCATCGGAGGGGTCATTTTGGGGTTGATGGTTTTCCTATTCCAGGCCCAAAGACCCAGCCAGCCCGCTTCCCCTTCAGGGGGAGGCTCGTTCACTCAACAGGAAAGCTTGGCCATGACCTCTCCTCCAAACGAACCGCTTCCACCCATTGATTCTTCAGACCCCAAGGAAATCAACGAGGATGTACCGACGGTGGCCCTCAGTGCTCCCACTGAAAAAGAGGAGGTGACCACTCCCCCTGTTCTGCAAGACCTCCCCAAAGGGGTACCCGAGGTCCCTCAGCAACTTTCCATCGCCGCGGTGGCCAGAAATCCACAAAGTTACGCAGGCAAATTGGTGATCCTACAGGGAAAGATCACCACCCTTTGTGTGCGCGGCTGCACCTTCACCCTGGAAGATGGCACAGGAGCAGTGGTGGTGGAACTGGTCGGCGACGCGTTGAACAACCTTGTCCCCAGAACGGGCTTGGGAAAATGGGTGGAGATCCAGGGCAAGGTGGAACTTTCCGGAGGTTTGCGCGTAGTCGTGGAAAACCCTGACGGATGGAAGTTTGTAAGGTGATATCTATGACAAAGATGATCCTCGGCCTTTTTGTGGCGTTGGCTGTGGTGGGAACAGCGAACGAACTCAGAGTGAAGCTCCCCAATTCCGATGGAAGCTGGGTTCTTCCTCTTCCCCCAGCGACGAAGCTTACCGGCCAGGTCCTTGTAGAAATCCGCGGGGTAGGGAATTTTGCCGTCGATCTGGACTCCACAGCGCTTTCCCCTTTGCGGCCGGACGTCTTCCAAGCTGGGTTTATCTCGGTTTTCGATGTCCTCGCGCGTCTAGCCATGGAAGGCAAGATTCAGCTTAAATACCGAGATGACGTTGAGTTGGGCACGTACATGATTGAGTCCCTTAACAATCGCTCCGGATGGTGGTACGACGTCCAATATCTGGACGAAACAGGGCGGGTGATCGCTGCCGAGCGGCCTACCTCAAGAATGGACCATTTCCCCGTGCGCGGGAACATGCAGATCCGCCTTTATCTGGAGCAGCCGGAACGCCTCAACGCCATTTACCAAAGCTTCCGCGCCGAAGCGTCCCGAAACGTGGGACAGGATGAAAGGCTCCTCATCTCCCAAGTGGTGATCGACGGTCCTCGGGGGAGGCTGGTGTTTGAGGACGTCGAGGTTCGGCCCCACAACGTCCGATCCGACCTTTTCCGGCCGGGGGTGATCACCGCCTTGGACATCCTCTTGAGCCTGGGCGAAGAGGGGAAGATCGAGGAGTTGACGGTTCGTTGGGATGGGAATGGCTATGTCCTTGAGTCCATCGTCGCCGGGGGCTTTTCCTGGGGGCCGGTGCCCTCTTGTGTGTTCCTACACCAAGTCGTGGCGACAAGGGTCATCCTCCCCTTCCAGGAGGAGCACCAACATTTGGGTTCCCTGATCCACCTCACCCCTGATCTTGACGTGCTTGTTTCTCCCGAGCTTGTGCGGTGGAAGTGGCTGTGCTTGGATAGGTAAGCAGGGCTGGGCCTGTCCCCAAACCCCGGGCTTGGAGGGGGAGGTCATTTTTGAGGGAAGGAAGTTCGGAAATAGAAGAGCCCCATAGTCGCGCCGCAGAAGCCTGCGGCGTCGCTTCGGCCTGGAGAAGGAGATCTGCTCCTCTCCCATATTTCACCGATGCTTTCCTGGCCTGCTTGGCCCAGGCCAGGCAGCTACACCTTGAAGCTGCTGCTTTGATCCCCAAGCCCCAATGGAAATCCAAACGAAAAAGGGCGCTGGTCTCGTCAACCAGCGCCCCCGACCCGATGGTTTCCTCTTACAGGCTCGACCCCTCCAAGACGCGCAGCAACAGGGCATCCAGTCGGTTCAGCGCCGCCTTGAGCTCCTCAATCAGGCGATGCAACAGCTCGGGCCGCGCCAATCCTGGTGCCTCCTCCCTGAGCTCTTCGCGAATCAACGTGCCCAGTTCCTGAACCAGCTCCCGCACCCGGGCCGCGGTCTCCGGGCTCATCCGCGCGGTGATCTTCTCCACAAACTCGCGCGTTCGCTCCTGGGCCCTTTGCCGCTGAGCCCACCCACGCTCGAGGTCGAACACCAATCGGTGCAAGTGCAGATCCAGCCGAACAAGTAGCACTTTGACTTGTTCGACATCCACCTCATCCCCGTCCGCTCCCAGAGCCCTGAGCTCCTCCAAGATCTGGCGCACAGGGGCCAGGCGGGTGTCCAGGGGAGGAAGGGCCCGAGCGAGGGACTCCACGGTGCGCGCAATTTCCCCTACCGTGGCGCGGATGGCTTGCGCCAGGGGCGGGATGGCCCGCGTCTCCTCCGCTACCCCCACGCCCAATCCCAACACCATCACCAACAAACCCAACATGACCGCTAGCTTCTTCATGTGCACCTCCTATGCAGCTGTTTTCGGCGCTGACACGCCGTGCGCACAGAATAGGGAGAAAGCCATCAGCAGGCCACCACGGCGGGGTCAACGCGTGGTCAATAGGTTGCCAAAGGGATCCTCACTTGCGTATGTTCTTCTTGTGGCCAAGCTGAGCTGGCGGATGGGGGTAGCCTTGGCAAGCTTTGTCCTCACGGCCGGGGCCGTGGCCACGTTCGCCACGTTCCACGCGCGCAACTTGTACGCAAACTTTCGCGCGCAGAGTCTGACCTACGCTTTGGTTTTGGCCGATGCGGCGGAGGAGTGGCTCCGCCTGGGCGACAAGGAGGCCCTCGAGCGCACAGCCCGCCTCATGCTGTTGGGCAGCGCAGTCTACATCCAGGTGGTCTCCCAAGGGCACGTGATGGTGGAAGTTGGGCGCCCAGGCCACACCATCCCCGCTGCAACTTTCTCCCCTCCGCTTCCCCAAGCCGAGTACCGTTCCGTGTCCGGTCAGGCTCCCCTGTTGGAGGTGGTGATTCCCCTTATGGGTGAGAGCAGCGGTTATTTGCGTCTGGGACTGGACACGGGTGCGGTACAAGCCGCGGCCCGCGGGGCCTTGTTTCTCGGTTTAGGCCTGGGCCTTGCCTTGAACGTGGTCCTCAACCTCGTCCTTTGGGGGCTGCGGCCCCGAACGGCTCGCCCTCGGACTGGAACAGCAGCGTCCCAGCGCCCAGCCCTCATCATCGACGAAGAAAAGAAGCAGGTGCTTGTGGGGGGCCAAGAAGTGCGCTTAACCCCGAAACAGTACGCCGTGCTCACCCTCCTCGCGGGTCAACCGGGCCGCGTGTTCTCCGATCGGGAAATCCTTGCCGCCGTCTGGCCCGATTCCCCCTTCGCCAACGCCAAGGATGTGAAGCAGCAGATCTACCTGATTCGCAAGCGGTTGAGCGAAGCCCGACCCGGGGCAGAGGAATGGATCGTCACCGTACCGGGTTTTGGGTACCGGCTGGACGTGCCCATGGAGGAACGTTGACCATGCTGTGGTGGTTTGTTGACCCACGGTGCACTACTTTCCCTTCCACGAAAGGAGGCCTATGAAATGCAGGTGGATCGCCGTGGCCCTGGGGGTTCTTGTAGGGATAGGCCCCATCGCGGGACAGGCCACACAGGCGGAGGAACAGGTGACCTTGGCAGGCACAGGTCCGGTGCCTGTGCTGCAGGGGATGCAACTGCGCCTACGTTTGGCGTTGCACGTGGCCATTTTGGGTGTTTTGGCCCCCACCCTAGCGGACCAACGCGTCTACGCGGGGCAACTGCTCAACCTCCTTGTGGGGCCTGGTGGGGAAGGTTTTGATCCCCGGTGGGGGCCCGAAGAGAGGTTCACCGGCCTTGTGCCCGACGCTCGCCGTCTGATGGACCTTCTTCCCGCGGCCGACGGGACCCTGGAACTCCGCGAGCGAGCGGGCTTCTTGGCCCGGAAAGTGCTGCTCCTGGTGGGGATGGCACGGGAGGAGACGGTCCAGGCCTTGCGGGCGCGGACGTTGGAAGCGGGGGCCGAGAGGCTGCTGCGCGCGTTTGCGTTTTTGTATGCGGCCTTGGGCCAGGAAAACGACCCCCCTCACTTAGGAGGTGTCCTCGTCCTCCTCCGCTTGCTTCACCAACCCTGACCTCGACCCAGCATGGGGAGCGGGGGCGGTCCCGAACCCCCGTGGTCCGCGGGGCGACGCCCGGAAGGCCTGCGCTTGGCTTCTTGCGTCCGCAGGTCGAAAATTGCAGGCATGATCCCCCGTTGGAAATGGGCGGTTTGGGTTGTTGTGGCCCTTGGGGTTGGGGGTTGGGCGATGGAGTGCCCTGCGCCCAAGGTGGCGGTCACGTTCCGCTACGTGCCCCTCCCCGAGGAAGCGGTCACCTCGGTGGCCCTGCGCGGTTCGTTCAACAACTGGGGCCAATGGCCGATGGAGAAACAGCCCGACGGTTCGTGGGCCATCACCGTCTGCTTGGAGCCCGGGATGCACCAATACAAGTTCTTCATCAATGGTCAGTGGCCCAAGGACATGGCCACGGAGCGGGCCGGCGGGCCGGTGGATCCTGAAGCCGATGGCTACGTAGACGACGGGTTCGGCGGGCAAAATGCCTACCGCATAGTTAAGCCCCGCCTGGTGGGCGTTTCCCCCTTCCACGACCCCTCCGACCCGGCCTTCCTCTGCGTGGCCGATGGAAAGCTGGTGATCCGGCTGCAGACGGCCCGGGACCAAGTGGAAAGCGTGAGTCTGGTCTCCACCACGGGGGCATGGCCCATGGAAAAGCAGCTGTGGTGGGAGTGGGGCGAAGTGTGGCGTGTGGCTTTGGATGCCGTACAGCCCATGGTATACCGCTTCGTGGGGACGGCGATCGACGGCTCACCCTTTACCTACCCCGACGAAACCACCTCCTTCACCTTCGACGGGGTGCATCGCTTCCCTCAGCTTCTGTGGGTGAGCGAGGGCATCGGCTACCAGATCTTCCCCGACCGGTTCTACAACGCCGATCCCACCAACGACGCACTGGCCCTGGAGACGGACGAGTTCCACTTCAACGAGCTGTGGACCGTGGGAGGCCCGCTCCTCTCCGCCTGGACCGACCCCATCACCCCCCAGCACTGCTGTCACCAGTACTTCGGGGGCGACCTGCGGGGCATCCTGGAGAAACTGGACTACCTGCAAAGCCTGGGGGTCACGGTGCTTTACCTCAACCCGGTGTTCGACTCCGGAAGTGCCCATGGCTACGACACCCACGATTACCTCAAGGTGAGCCCCAAATTCGGCACCGAGCAGGACCTGCGCCGGCTTTTGGAGGAAGCCCACGCTCGCGGGATAAAGGTTCTGTTTGACTTTGTTCCCAACCACACGGGGATCGGTTTTTGGGCGTTCCAGGATGCCTGGAAGAGGGGGCCGGAGAGCCCCTATTGGGACTGGTACTTCATCCGGCGTTGGCCGTTCCAAGCGGGCGACGGCACAGCCTACGAAGGCTGGTGGGGACTGGGAAGCCTTCCCAAGCTCAACACCGAAAACCCGGAAGTCAAGGAATACTTGTTCGACGTAGCCCTCCACTGGCTGGAGTTCGGGTTCGACGGGATTCGCGTGGACGTGCCCAACGAACTTTCCAACGCCCACGAGTTCTTCCGGGAACTGCGGGCCGTAGTGAAGGAGAGGTTCCCCGAGGCGTACCTTGTGGCGGAGATTTGGCACCTGGAGCCTGTGTGGGTGAAAGGGGACCAGTTCGACAGCCTCATGAACTATGCCCTGGGCCGGAACATCTTGCTCCGCTATGCCCGGGGCGAGCTGACCGGGGAGAACGCGTTGGAAGAGCTTTCCCGTTACTTTGCGGCGTATGGGGAGAACGTGGCGGCGATGGGGTTCAACCTCGTGAGCTCCCACGACACGGGTCGGATCCTCACCGACCTTGGGGGTGGGAACTTTGGGGACGAAATCGATCCTGTGGGCCGCCGGCGGCTCATGCTCCTCTCCACCCTTCTTTACACCTTGCCAGGGATGCCCGTGACCTTCCAGGGCGATGAACGGGGCATCCTTGGAGAGAAAACCCTCTACGACGCGCATCGGTACCCCATTCAGTGGGATCGTCCCGACGAGGGAATCTTGGCCCACTATGTGAAGCTGGGTCGGATGCGGCGGGAGCTCCCCGCGCTCAGGGAAAGCGCGCTCTGGACGTACGCGGCCAAGGGCGGGGTGTTGGCCTTCTTCCGTGGCCAAAACAAACAAGTGTTGGTGGTGGCCAACAACACCTCCCGGCCCACGGTCTTTGCTCTGCCCGAGGGCCGGTGGCAGGTGTGGGACACCGGGGCCGTGCTTCAGGGGAGCACCGTCGTACCCCCCCTTCACACCTGGGTCCTCCTCCGCCTATAATCCCGTCACGCGAAGCGAAGGGGGGTGATACGGGAACCCACGCTGTGGAAAGGCGAGGAACCCCCAAGGGGTCCATCCAACCCTAAGAACGTCGAGGAGGTGGCGAAAAAACATGCGGAAGGCTCTCGCTGGTGTTCTTGTGGTCGGTTTGTTGTTTGCGGTTTGGGGCTGGGCGGTGGAGTGTCCCCCCTCGAAATATGCGGTGACGTTCCGCTATGTTCCCCTTCCTGGTGAAAACGTGGTCTCCGTAAGTCTGCGCGGCTCGTTCAACAACTGGGGGGAGTGGCCCATGACGCGCCAGCCCGATGGAACGTGGGCCATCACCGTCTGTTTGGACGCGGGCACCCATCAGTACAAGTTCTACATCAACGGCCAGTGGCCGCGGGACATGGCCACGGCGCGGGCGGGCGGGCCGGTGGATCCTGCGGCCCATGGGTATGTGGATGATGGGTTTGGCGGCCGCAACGCCATCCGCCGGGTGGGCACAGGTTTCGGCGGCGAGTGGGAGTTCAAGTACAGGCTGTTCCCCACGCCCGTCCTTGTGGACTACAACCGCCTCACCCTCCGGGCCACGTTGGCCGGGCTGGAAGCCTTCGAGTTCAAAAGCCTCACCAAGTTCAAGTGGGGCGGGGTGTTTGAGGAGCAGGGCTTCGAGGTCGAAGGCCTGTTCGCCGGGCAATTCCCGCTCAAGGCCGGCATGTACTTCGATCCTCAGGCCATCAAGTACAAGCACACCTTCGTGGAGCTCAAGTCCCTCCTGGGCGGGCTGGACCTCACGGCCAAGGCCGAGCACTGGGCCGAAGGGTATTTGCCTGAAAACCGCTGCCCTGTTCCGGTAACGTTCCGCTATTACCCGCGGGACGAGGAGCCGCCGGTGACCTCGGTCCACGTGGCCGGTGAGTTCAACGGCTGGAACCCCACCGCTACGCCCATGGTCAAAAAGGACGGATACTGGGAGGTCACCGTTCACCTCACGCCCGGCCCGATCAAGTACAAGTACGTAATTAACGGAAACTGGGTGCCAGACATGTCCAACTGGTACGGCAGCCCAGCGGATCCCGATGCCGAGTACCACGTGCACGACGGTTTCGGCGGCTGGAACGCCGTCCGCAACATCCGCAGCACTTGTCGAGCCGAGCAGGTCCAGGTGACCTTCCGCTACTGGCCGCGGGAAGGACAAATCGTTTATGGGATCAACGTTGCTGGTGAATTCGACGGCTGGAACCCCACGGATCCAGCAACAGAAATGAGCCTTCAGCCCGATGGGTCTTGGGCGGTCACCATCACCCTGGCCCCGGGTTATTACCAGTACAAGTACGTGATCAACGACAACTGGGGTACAGGGTGGGTTCCCTACATGTGCTGGTTTGTGGATGGTCCTGCGGATCCGGATGCCACAGGCTGCGTGGACTGGGGCAACGCCGTGCGGGCGGTGGGCGATCCCATGCCTGCGTACCTCCGCTACACCTTGGAGGCCAAGGTGGGGAACATCGAGGCCACGTTGCGCTTTGAGGACTGCTGCTGCGGCACGATGTTCAAGGACCTCAGCTTCAAGCTCAAGAACGTGGCCCTGTGCTGCGGCCTCACCTTCGACGCCGGCCTCTACTTCACCAAGCACGGGTTCGATCACCTGTGGGTCTCCACCAGCAACTTCCTGCCCTTGTGCTGCGGGATCTCCGTGGGGTTCGACCTCCGCTTCGGTGTGGACTACAAGAAGCTGAGCCCGAAGGTGAGCTGGGAAGGCATCACCGGCTGCTTCACCGTCTACGGCGACGCCCGCATCGCTCCGCCCCTCATTTGGCAGGGCCTGGAGTTTTACGGGTTCAAGCTCCGCTGCGACTTCGGCACCTGCTCTTGGCTGGAGGTGCTGACGGCCCTCAACGTGGCCAAGATCGAGGAGATCTTCCAGGCCGACATCTTCTTCGGGAACGAGTACCAGATGGTGAAGTTTGGGTTCTGCGGGCCGGCCTGCTGCGGCGGCACTTACTCCCTGGTGGTCACCACCTTCTTCCAGCCCTCAGGCGGCCTGTTCGGCATCGCCCGCATCTGGCTGGACATGGAGCTCCCCATCCTGCCCAACGTGGTTCTGTTGGCCAACGTGTCGCCCACCATCCCCGAGATGTACTTCGGCTGGCGGCTCAAGTTCTAGGGTACAATGAGGCCAAGGAGGTGAGCGGAAGGGAGAGGAGCCGAAGCAGGGCGCAGTACGGTCAGGACCAAACTTACAGTGCACAACAGGAGGTGTGAGGATGAAGAAGTTGAGCGTTGGATTGCTGTTTCTCGCGTTGGTGGGTGTGTGGGCCCTGGCGGCTGAGCGGGGGAAGATTTTGATTTGGGCCGATGACACGCGGGCCCCGGTGTTCCAGGCCGTGGGGGAGCAGTACACCAAGGCCACCGGCATCCCCGTGGAAGTGGTCCAGATTGGGTTTGGCGAGATCCGGGGCCAGTTCACCACCGCGGCTCCCGCGGGCCAAGGCCCGGACATCATCATCGGCGCCCACGACTGGGTGGGCGAGCTGGCGGCCAACGGCCTCTTGGCGGCAATCGACCTCCCAGCAGATCTCAAGGCCCAGTTCGACGCCGTGGCCCTTGAGGCGTTCACCTACGGCGTGCTTTACGGGCTTCCCTACGCCCGGGAGGGCATCGCCCTGATGTACAACAAGCAACTGGTTCCAGTGCCGCCCAAGACGTGGGACGAACTCCTGGAGCTGGCACGCCAGCTCACCGACCCCACCGTGCCCCAGTACGGGTTTGTCGTGCAGAACCCCGATCCCTATCACTCCTTCCCCTTTGTCTCCGCCCTGGGCGGCTACATCTTCGGGTACAAGGACGGGAAGTTGAACCCCTGCGACGTGGGGCTGGACAGCCCTGGGGCGATTGAGGGTGTCAAGTACTTCGACGCGCTCATCGAAGAGGGGCTCCTCCCGGCGGGGCTGGACTGGAATACGTGGACCTCTCTCTTTGCCGAGGGCCGCATCGCCATGGTCATCACCGGGCCGTGGGCGATTGGCATCGCCAAGGGCGCGGGGATCGACGTGGGTGTTGCTCCCATTCCACCCATTCAGGGCAAGCCCCCGAAGCCCTTCGTGGGCGTTCAGGGGGTCATGGTCTCCGCCTTCTCCCCGAACCTCCCTCTGGTGTACGACTTCCTGTTCAACTACTTCGCCACGAAGGACGTCCAGCTGGCCATGTACGAGCGCGACCCGCGCATCCCGGCCTTCCTGCCCGCCTACGAGGCTGTGGCGGGTGACCCCATCCTCCGCGGCTTTGCCGAGTCCATCTCCAACGGTGTGCCCATGCCCAACATCCCGGAGATGAGCGCGGTGTGGGGCGCGTGGTACGACGCCATGGCCCTCATCGGCGAGCAGCAGCTCGAGCCCGCGGAGGCCCTCAAGCAGGCCGCGGACAACATCCGCTCCGTGCTCAGGTGCAAGTAGGCACGAGGTAAACCTGGGGGCGGGGATTTCTCCCCGCCCTTTTTTCTTGCTATGCTTGCCAAGCGATGAGGCACTTTCGTTGGTCCAGGTACTACCTCAAACTGGGGGCCATGGCCCTCTTCGACGCCCTCATCGTGTATTGGTGCGTGCTCTTGGCCTGGGACCAGCGGTGGCTGTTCGTGGGCCTCACCGCCGCTGGAGCCTCCCTCCTCAACGTGCTGATCCTCTCCCGCCGCGCTTACCCCCTGCGCTACCTCGCCCCCGGCCTCGTGTTCCTGGGCTTTATGGTCGTCTACCCCATGGCCTACACGATCTACATCTCCCTCACCAACTACGCCACCGGCTACATCCTGCCCAAGACGGAGGTGATCCGCCTCCTTTCCGAAAGGGATTTCCAACCGTCCCCGCCGGTGCGCTATCCGTTCACGGGCTATGGTGCACCGGGCAACCTGTACGCGCTGTACCTGCGCGGGGAGGGCCAGGCCTACGTGATCTTGCCCGATGGCCAGAAAACTCCGGCCTCCAATCACGATGTGGTGGACGAAGACGGTGATGGAATCCCGGAGGCCGTGGATGGTTACGCGCGGCTGAGTCTCAGCGAACTTTCCCCCCTAGTGGCCAAGCTGCAAACCCTGCGCATTCCCGACCAGGGCGGCTGGCTTAAACTGGCCACCTTGCGCGAGTTCGCCCTTTACTTCCCCCTCTACACCTACGATCCCGCCACCGATACCCTCACCGACAACCGCACGGGCAAGGCCTACCGGCCTCGCAACGGGAAATTCACCGCCGACGATGGGGAGACCCTGGACCCCGGGTGGACGGAATTCGTGGGGCTCACCAACTACATCCGCTTCGTCCGCGACCCTCTATATCACCGCGCGTTTGTGCGCGTGTTTGTGTGGACCGTGCTGTGGTCGGTGCTCTCCGTGGGATTTAGCTTTGCCCTGGGGCTGGCGTTGGCCGTGCTCCTCAACGACCGCGGGCTGAAGCTGCGCAAGCTTTATCGATCGCTTTTGATCGTTCCCTACGCCTTGCCGGCCTTCATCTCCGTCCTCATTTGGCGGGCTTTCTACAACGTAGAACTCGGGCTGTTTAACCAAACGCTGTTGGCCTGGTTTGGGATAAAAATCCCGTGGTTAACCAACGCTTTCTGGGCCCGGTTCTCCATCGTGTTCACCAATGTATGGCTGACCTACCCGTACATGATGCTGGTCAGCTTGGGGGCCCTGCAGTCCATTCCTGCGGAGGTGTACGAGGCGGCCAAGGTGGACGGTGCAGGACCCTGGCAACGGTTCACCCAAATTACCTTCCCCCTGCTCATGGTTTCCATCGCCCCTTTGCTCATTGGCTCGTTTGCCTTCACGTTCAACAACTTCACGTTGGTGTGGCTGCTCACGCGGGGGGAGCCCGTGGTGGAAATCGGCTCGCGCGCTGGGGCCACGGACATCTTGCTCTCTTACGCGTACAAACTGGCGTTTGAGGGCGCGCGGGGCAACGAGTGGTCCATGGCCTCGGCCTTGGCCGTGGTCATCTTCGTCATCGTCATTTTGGTCTCCGGCATCAGCTTCTCCCGCACGCGGGCACTGGAGGAGGTGTCCCGTGGCCTCTAGGGGCGTGGGGTTTTGGCTGCGCCGGTTGATCCGCAACTTCCTGGCCTGGGTGGCCATCGCCTTCGCCCTCTTCCCCGCCTTGTTCGTGCTGGGCACCTCGCTCAATCCCTCCAACAACCTGAGCACCACGCGCATGATCCCTACCAACCCCACCACCCTCCATTACGTGACCCTCACGCGGGACTATCCGTTCCTCACCTGGCTGGTGAACACGATCAAGGTGGCGGGGATTACCTCGGTGGGCACGGTATTTTTGTGCGCGTTGGGGGCTTATGCATTTTCGCGGTTTCGGTTCCGCGGCCGGCGCACAGGACTCCTGACCTTGCTTTTGGTGCAAATGTTCCCGCAAACCCTGGGGATGGTGGCCATCTTCCTTTTGCTCGACACCCTGGGCAAATACTTCCCCTGGCTGGGGCTCAACACGCATGCCGGGCTCATCTTCGTGTACCTGGGTGGGGCCATGGGATTCAACACGTGGTTCATGAAAGGGTACTTTGACACGATCCCGCGGTCGTTGGAGGAGTCGGCGTTGGTGGACGGGGCCACCCCGTTCATGGCCTTTTGGCGTATCGTCTTGCCCCTCGCGCGTCCAATCCTGGCCGTGGTGCTTGTCATCCAGTTCATCAGCGTGTACTCCGAGTACTTGCTGGCCTCGATCCTGCTCAAGGGCGAGCGGATGTACACCCTTTCCGTGGGGTTGCGGCTGTTTTTGGGGGACAACTACCGCGACCGGTGGGGGATGTTCGCCGCCGGGGCTGTGCTCGGGGCCCTGCTGATCCTCGTGCTGTTCTATTCTTTGCAGTCGCTGATCGTGTCCGGGCTTACAGGAGGCGCGGTCAAGGAATAGCGCTACCCTTTCAAGCTGCGCGCAAGCTGGATCATTTCCACCACCGCCTCCGCCGCCTGGGCTCCCTTGTTCCCCACCTTGCCGCCGGCCCGCTCCAACGCCTGGTCCTGCGTGTCGGCTGTGATGACCCCAAACGCGACCGGGACCGGAAGTTCCAGGTTCAGCTGGGCCAGGGCCTTGGACACCTCGGCGGCGATGTACTCGAAGTGCGGGGTGGCCCCGCGGATGACCGCGGCCAAGGCCACCACACCGTCCACTTTCCCCGACACCCCCAAGGCTTTGACCGCCCGGGGAAGCTCAAACGCACCGGGAACCCATACCACGACCACGTCTTTTTCTTCCACGCCCAGGCGCCGCAGCCGATCCCACGCCCCGTCCAAAAGCTCCCGCGTCACCAGGGCGTTGAACCGGGAAACCACCAACCCCACGCGCAACCCCTTGCCATCCAGCTTGCCCTCGTAGGTGACCATCGTCCCTCCTCAAATTTTCTCCAGTTGGTGCCCCAGCTTTTCTTTTTTGGCCTGCAGGTACCGCCGGTTGTACGGGTTGGGCTCCACCTCGATGGGAACGCGCTCCACAATCTCCAACCCGTAGCCGGAGAGGCCCACCACCTTGCGGGGGTTGTTGGTCAACAGGCGGAGGCGCTGGACCCCAAGGTCCACAAGGATTTGCGCGCCGATGCCGTATTCCCGCAGGTCGGGGGGATACCCCAACTTCAAGTTGGCCTCCACCGTGTCCAAACCCTGGTCCTGGAGGTGATAAGCGCACACCTTGTTGAGAAGGCCGATGCCCCGGCCCTCCTGGCGCATGTACAACACCACGCCCCGACCGGCTCTTTCAATGGCCTCCATGGCCGCATGCAGCTGGCCCCCGCAGTCGCAGCGCAGGGACCCCAGGGCATCGCCGGTGAGGCATTCCGAGTGCACGCGCACCAAAACGGGCTCCCCACCCTCTACTTCGCCCTTGACGAGGGCCACATGCTCTTGGCCGGTGAGCTTGTCGCGGTAGGTCAGGATGCGGAAATGGCCCCAGCGGGTGGGCAGCTCGGCCTCGCACACCTTCTCCACCAGCTTTTCCCGCCGCTTGCGCCAGGCGATGAGGTCGGCGATGGTGAGGATGAGGAGCCCGTGGCGCTCGGCGAAGCGGGCCAGGTCCGGCAGACGGGCCATGGTGCCGTCCTCGTTCATGATCTCGCAGATGACGCCCACGGGTTGAAGACCGGCCAACCGGCAAAGGTCCACCGCCGCCTCCGTGTGCCCGGCCCGCCTGAGCACCCCCCCATCGCGGGCCACCAGGGGAAACACGTGCCCCGGCCGCACCAGGTCTTCGGGTTTGGACGCTGGATCGGCCAACACGCGGATCGTGCGCGCGCGGTCGTGGGCGGAAATGCCCGTGGTCACACCTGTACGCGCGTCCACGGAGACGGTGAACGCGGTTTCATGGCTATCTTGCGGAGGGTCGACCATGGGGCGCAGGTCCAGGCGGAGGGCCCACTCCTTGGGCAGGGGCACGCACAAAAGGCCGCGGCCCTCGCGGAGCATGAAGTTCACCGCCTCGGGCGTGGCCTTCTCCGCGGCCATGACCAGGTCCCCCTCGTTTTCCCGGTCCTCGTCGTCGACGACAATGAGCATGCGGCCGGCCTTGAGGGCCGCCACCGCCTCCTCTACGGTCGCAAATTTCACTTCCCTCTCCATCGCCGCACGTACTTGGCCAAGATGTCAAATTCCAAATTTACCCGATCGCCCACACGGCGGTAGCGCAGGTTCGTGTGCTCCCAGGTGTAGGGCACAATGGCGCAGCGGAAAGATCCCTCGCCCACGGCAAACGGCGTCAAGCTGATCCCGTCCACCCCCACCGAGCCCTTGTCCGCCAAAAGCTCAGCAAACCTGGGGTCGAACGCAACTTCCAAGATGACGTCTTGCCCCCGCCGCTCCAAAACGGCGACTTTCCCCACTGTGTCCACATGGCCGAGGAGGAAATGCCCGCCCAACTCATCCCCGGCGCGGAGGGCTGGTTCCAGATTGACCCAGCTGCCCGGCCGCAAATCCCCCAATGCGGTGCGAGCAAGGGTCTCTTGGGAAAGGTCCACGGCCACAAGCGGCGGCCGGAGTTCCGCCACGGTGAGGCAGACCCCGTTGACGGCCAGACTGCTTCCCAGCGCCACCGGTAAGCCGGCCACGTCCACTACAAGGCGCGCAGGACCGCGCTCCCGCACTTGCCCCACCGCGCGCACAATGCCCGTAAACACCGCCGACCAGTGTACAGCCTGAAGGGGCCCACGCACAAGGGCAGTTGCACAAGCCGTTCCTCATCGGTACATTTCTCGCGTCATGCCCAAGGTTTTGCTCTTCGTTCTGATCGTTTTCGGTGTGGGTTGGACCAGCGCCGGTTACTCTGTACCGGTTAAAGTCGTCCAGCAAGAAGGGGGCGAGGCCGTTGTCGCGGAAACCGGGCTTGTGCGCTACGAGTTCCGCGCCCAAGGTGGAATCCTGCGCAGCGCCTATGTGCACTTCACCGGCTACCAACTGCCCGCCCGGGAAGCCCTGCCCGGCTGGGAAGGCGAGGCTAAACCAAGCCTTCTTGCGGGAGTGAGCCTCCCCTTCGAGCTTTGGGTGAACGAACTCCCCGAGGACAGCGCGCCGTATTCCATGCAGGTGGCCCAACCCAGCCCCGAGCAAGCGGTGGTCCAGCTCGTTCGTTCCGAAAGCGGTCTTGACGTGCACAAGACGTTTCGCATGGAGGGGGCCGCGCTCTACACCCTTGAAGTCGAAGTGCGCGTGCAGGCTCCCGGCCAGCGCATTCGGGTGGTGTTGGGCCATCGTCCTACGGGCAAGGACGCCCCTGAGCTTGTGTTTTTATACGACGGGAAGCTGTCCCCTGCGCCTCTGGCCCCTGGGAGCTACCAGAAATTCGAGGGCCTGGGCCTTCGGGGGAAGGACATCGTGTATTTCCTTAGGCTGGCTGGGGGAGGAGCCACACCGTTTCTGGGGGTGAACGCGGCGGGCCAGCCGGTGTTCGGCTTGGAAGGGGTGGGATCTTTGGCGTTCCGCGGTGTGCTGTACACCGGGCGGAACCGGGCCCTGCTGTTGGAGAAGGTGGGCTTGCAAGCGCTGTCCAGCCCCGGCCTCTTCGGCCAGTTTTTGGTGTGGGTCATGAAGTTTTTCGAGTGGCTGTATGGATTCACAGGCAACTACGGCTGGGCCATCATCCTGTTCACCCTCATTACCCGGTTGCTTGTTTACCCGCTTATGCGCAATCAGTACCGCTCCATGGCCAAGATGCAGCGCTTGGCCCCCAAGCTCAAAAAGCTGCAGGAGAAGTACAAAGACGACCCGCAAACCCTGCGCCAGCAGATGATGGAGCTTTACCGGCAGGAGAAGGTGAACCCCTTGGGCGGTTGCTTGCCCCTTCTGCTGCAGTTCCCCATCCTGATCCTCCTGTGGCAGGCCATCATGTACTCCGCGGAGCAGATCCACCTTTCCCCGGGCTTTCTCTGGATTCGTGACCTTTCTCAGCCCGATCGGTACTACATCCTGGTGATCCTGGCCACGGGGGCCCAGTTGCTCCAGCAGTGGCTGACCCAACGCCGCCTACCCGAGGAGCCCACCGGCGGAACTCAGGTGCTGGGATGGATTTTCCCGCTGATCATGGCGGTGCTGTTCCTCAACTTTCCGGCCGGGCTGTGGCTGTACTGGCTGGTGACCACCCTATTCCAGATGGGGCAGCAACTTTTCTTCGACTGGGAGATGGCCCGCGAGGCCGCAGCTTCCCGGAGCAGCGATGGCCCAGCAAGCCGTTGAGTTAGCGCGCCGGTTCTGCGTTGCTTTTCTAGAGCTGCTCGGAGAGAAAGGCGAGGTGGAAGCGCGCCTCGAACTGGGGGAACTGTACTTGAACTTGCGCGGGCCATGGCGGCTTCTCCCCCAGGACAGCGCCTTCCGCTCCCAGCTGGGGCGGGTGCTGCGCCTCTACTTGCAGGTGCAGCTGGGCCGCGAAGCGCCGCTTACCCTGGATATCAATGGAGAACTAGCAGCTCACCGGGCTGCGCTAGCCGAGCGGGCCAGGCAGCTCGCCCAGACCGTACGCAGCTCCAAACAGAAAGTCGAACTTGAGCCGATGAGCCCGGAAGATCGACGGACCGTGCATTTGGCCCTGGCCGACATCCCGGGAGTCCGCACGTATTCCGTGGGCCGTGGCCACAACCGCCGCGTGGTGATTGAACCCGCCGAGCAGGACTAGCGACGCGCGGGCTGGGTACGCTCCGCCAGCCGGGACCAGCTGTACAACACAAACGGGGCAATAAAGATCGAGGAGTAAGTCCCCACCACGACCCCCATGAGCATGGCCACGGTGAACCCCCGCAGGGGGAGTCCACCCACCACAAACAGGATCACGATGGGGATGAGCGTCGTCAGCCCGGTGTTGACGGTACGGGTGAGCGTGGCATGGATGGCCCGGTTGATCAGCTCGGGCAGGGGAGCCCGCTTGGCCGTGCGCACGTTCTCCCGCACGCGATCGAAGATGATGATCGTGGCGTTGAGGGAATACCCCACCACGGTGAGCAGGGCCGCGATCACCGGCAAATTGAATTCCAGGCGGAACACGGTGAACACGCCCAAGGTGAGGACCACGTCGTGGATCAAGGCCACCACAGCGGCCACACCGTACCGCAACCGGAACCGCCAGGCGATGTACACGAGCATGGCCGCCAACGCCACCAAAATGGCTTGCCAGGCGCGGTTGACAATTTCCCGGGACACCTGCCCACCCACGTCGGTGATGCTGGAGGCCACGGGCACAGGAATCCCGGCTTCGGCCGGTGGGTTGAGCAACGCCTGGCGGACCTGCTCCCGCTGCTCATCGGTGGCCCCCTGGATCACAAGGACCAGGCCCGGGAGGGTGCGCCCCTCCTGGGTGGAGGTGATGGAGTAGATCTGGAGGCTGGGGGCCGGGCGGCCGGTGAGCAGCGGCGCAAGATAAGTACGCACCGCGTCGGAACCGACCTCGGCTTCGTAAACGAGGGTGATCTGCAGTCCGCCGGTGAAATCCACCCCCGGCCGCAGGCCCACGGCCACCATGGCCAACACGCTGCCCACCAAAAGCAGTCCCGAAAGCAACGCCGCGTACTTCGCCTTGCCCAAGAAGTCGAAGGGGGTCATGAAGGCCTCCGCTTTAGGCTTGGAGAAGTCGGCTCAGACGCGCTTTCAGCCGGGCGGCCCGGTTGGGGTGGATGACACCCCGCGCCGCGGCCTTGTCCACAACCTTTTGCAGGTGGGGAAACACCTGGCGGGCTTCGTCCTTCTTTCCCTGGGCGACCAGGGTTTGGATCTTGCGCCGCCAGTAGCGGATGGCGCTGCGGCGCAGGTCGTTTCTCCGCCGGCGCACCAACGACTTCCTCAGCTCACGTTTTGCCGATCGCGTAACAGGAATGGGACATCCCCCCTTCTTCGCAAAACCGCGGCCAATGGTACCTCCCCCCACCGCGCCTCGCAATGGGACACAGGTGTCCTTGACCCGGGCGGACCCCGGCGCTAGTGTAACGCGCGTTACACTCCAAGGAGGGGAGCCATGATCGAGCAGGTGCGCAAGCGGGATGGAAGCGTAGTCCCTTTCGATATCACCAAGATCGAAGCGGCCATTGAACGGGCACTGGCCGAGGTGGGCCGCAACGCTCCCGGCCTGGCCCACGACCTGGCCCGCAAGGTGGAAAGCGTCCTGGAAAGCCAGTTTGGCCCCCTGTTCGGTCCTCCCCACGTGGAGGAAATCCAAAACGTGGTGGAAGAAGTGCTCATGGCGGCGGGGCTGGCCGACGCCGCCCGCGCCTACATCGTCTACCGCCACCAACACAAGCAACTGCGGGAGATCAAGGAACTGGTGGACCCCACGCTTGTGGAGAGCTACCTCAACGGCCAAGACTGGCGGGTGCGCGAAAACTCCAACATGGCCTTCTCCCTCCAGGGCTTGAACGTGTTCCTCACGGAGAAAATTATCGGCAAGTATTGGCTGACGCGGGTCTACCCCGAGCCCATCCGCCGGGCCCACGTGGAAGGGGATTTTCACATCCACGATCTGGGCACCTTGGGCCCGTACTGTGTAGGCTGGGACTTGGCGGACCTGTTGGCCGTGGGGTTCCGTGGGGCGCGGGGCAAAGTGGAGTCCCGACCCCCAAAACACTTCCGCACCGCCCTCCTTCAGGCCGTCAACTTCCTGTATACCCTCCAAGGTGAGGCCGCCGGCGCCCAGGCCTTCTCCGGCATCGACACCCTGCTCGCGCCCTTCATCGCCACCGACGGCCTGTCCTACCCCGAGGTAAAACAGGCCCTCCAAGAGTTCGTGTATAACCTCAACGTGCCCACACGCGTCGGTTTTCAGACCCCGTTCACAAACATCACGCTGGATCTGCGCCCACCGCAACACATGGCCCATACCTCAGCCCTCGTCGGGGGGAAACCTCTCCATGCCCCCTACGGCGAATTTGAGCGGGAAATGGGGGTGTTCAACCGGGCGTTGGCCGAGGTGATGAGCGAAGGGGACGCCCGCGGCCGCGTGTTCACTTTCCCCATCCCCACCTACAACATCACCGCGGACTTCCCGTGGGACGATCCCAACCTAGCCCCGGTGTGGGAGATGACCGCCAAGTATGGGATTCCCTATTTCGCCAACTTCGTGAACTCCGACATGCGGCCGGAGGACGCCCGCAGCATGTGCTGCCGGCTGAGGCTGGACGTGCGGGAGCTGCGGCGCCGCGGCGGTGGGCTGTTTGGCGCCAACCCCCTCACCGGCTCCATCGGCGTGGTCACCCTCAACCTGCCCCGGCTGGGGTATCGAGCCAAAAGCGAGGAAGAGTTCTTCGAACAGCTGCACGCCCTCATGCAGCTGGCCGGGAAGTCCCTCATCATCAAGCGCAAATTCTTGGAAAACCTCACCGAGCAAGGCCTTTACCCGTACTCCAAGTTCTACCTGCGCGGGGTGAAGGAACTGCGCGGGGAGTATTGGGCCCAGCACTTCTCCACGATCGGGGTCATCGGCATGAACGAGGCCATCCTCAATTTGAAAGGCGTGACCTTGGCCGACCCCGAGGGGATCCAATTCGCCATCAAGGTGTTGGATTTCATGCGCAACGTGTTGGTGGGCTTCCAGGAGGCCACGGGCCACCCGTGGAACTTGGAGGCCACGCCCGCCGAAGGCACCAGTTACCGCCTGGCCCTGTTGGACAAAGAGCGCTACCCGGAAATCCTTGTGGCCAACGAAATGGCCGTGCGCACGCAGGGCGCCGCGCCCTACTACACCAACTCCTCCCAGCTCCCCGTCCACCTCGACGGAGACCTCTTCCACGCCCTCGCCCTGCAAGAGGAACTGCAAACCCGGTACACCGGGGGCACGGTGTTCCACGTGTGGCTGGGGGAGCGGTTGCCCTCCCACGCGGCCGTGAAAACCCTGGTGCGCCGCATTTTCCAAAACTTCCGCATTCCCTACCTCACCCTGACCCCCACCTTCTCCGTCTGCCCCAGCCACGGTTACCTGGCCGGGGAACACCACCGATGTCCTACCTGCCAAAGCCCGGCTGAGGTGTACTCCCGGGTGGTCGGCTACCTCCGGCCGGTGGAGCAGTGGAACGCGGGCAAGCAGGCGGAGTTCCGCGATCGCAAGGCGTACAACCCCTCAGCGGTGGGGGCATGCCCCTAGGTCGGCTTTGGACATCGCGTATTTCCAGGGCACATCGCTCATCGATTACCCCGGCAAGGTGGCTGCCGTGGTGTGGACCGTGGGGTGCAACCTCCGCTGCCCTTTTTGCTACAACGCCGAGCTGGTGCTGCCCGAGCTTTCCCAGAACCTGCCCCGCCTTTCCCCTGAAGCCGTGCTGATCCAGCTGCGCAGGCGAACGCGACTGATCGAGGGCGTGGTTGTGACTGGGGGCGAACCCACCCTGCAAAGCGACCTGGCCGACTGGCTCTGGGAGGCCAAAACGTCCGGCTTGGCCGTGAAGCTCGACACCAACGGCACCCATCCCGAAGTGTTGGCCAAGCTCTTGGACAGGGCCCTGGTCGACTATGTCGCCCTGGACGTCAAGGGCCCAGCGGAGCGCTACAGGGAGTTCACCGGTGGCTTCGACGTGTGGGACCGCGTCCAGAAGTCGCTCGATCTTCTTCGTGGTGCAGGCATCGTTTACGAAGCCCGCACCACCGTGGCCCCTGGGCTTTGCGAGGGCGATCTTAGGCAAATCGCGCAGGAGCTCCGTGGAGCGCAACGGTACGTCCTCCAGCCGTTCTTTCCCGCCCCCAAGCGCCTCGTGGACGAGCAGGTGCGTCAGCGGCCCGCGCTGGGCGTGGAGGTGCTCCGACACCTGGCCCTCGAGCTGAGCCGTGGGGTGCCCTGCGAAGTGCGGGGTTAGTCCAAGCCCACCAGGGCCCGCACCTGACGCATGGTCTCCTGCGCGATTTTGCGCGCCCGCTCCGCGCCGAACTCCAAAATGTCCTGAACTTGGCCGCGGGCGACCAACTCTTCCCGCCGCTGGCGGATGGGGCGAAGGACGCTCATGAGGTGCTCAAACAACGCGGCTTTGAGATCGCGATAAAGCAGCTTTCCTTCGGTGTGCTGGCGTTTGAACTCCCCCACAAGCTCGGCCGGGGCCACCAATTCCAGAAGGGTGAACAAATTTTCTACACCGGGACTCATGGCCTGGCCAGGGGTGAGGCCCATGTCCGTCACCGCTGTCTTGATCTTGCGGTGGATGGAGTCCTCAGGTTCGGTGAGGCCGATGTAGTGTTCAGGACCAGCTGATTTGCTCATTTTGCGGCTGGGATCGGCCAAGGACATGATGCGAGCCGCTTTGCCCAAGATGGGCTGCGGTTCGGGGAAAAAGGTGCCGAACTTGAAGTTGAACCGCCGGGCAATGTCACGGGCCAGTTCCAGGTGCTGGAGCTGGTCTTCGCCCACGGGGACATGATCGGCCCGGTACAGCAAGATGTCCGCAGCCTGGAGCACCGGGTAGTAAAACAGCCCGCCGTTGACGAACTCCTGCTCCGCGGCTTTCTGCTTGAACTGTGTCATACGGGTGAGGTCTCCATAAGAAGTTACACAACCCAGGATCCAGCAAAGTTCTGTGTGTTCAGGCACGTCGGACTGCACGAACAAAATGGATTTGTCCGGGTCAATGCCGCAGGCCAAAAGGTCAAGGGCCACTTCCCAGCGGGCCTGGCGGAGCTCGGCCGGTCGGGTGGCCTCGCTGGTGAGGGCATGGTAGTCCACAATGCAATAGATGCAGGTGTGGCCTTGCTCCTGGAGGTGGACCCACTGTTGGATGGCCCCAAAGTAGTTGCCGATGTGTAGTTCCCCCTTGCCTGTGGGTTGGATCCCTGAGAAGATGCGCATAGCCGATCGCTGCAGTATAGGGGCCTTCCCCTGTCCGCACAAGGGACCTCAAGGCCCCACGCAAGAAAAGGAGACCGGGCTCTGACTTTTACAAGAGTTGGTCCAACAGGTCTTCAAGATCGCGCACTTCCGGTGGAGGCGGTGACCACTCCACGTGCACAACCCTCACCCCTTGGGCCCGCAAAGCCTGGGCAAATTCCCAAAGGCCCAGGTTCACCGGTCGCGGGCCTTCCGTGAGCAAAATCTCCAGCGGTGTTTTCTCCCCGCTCATCCGCGTCCTTTCACCAAGTTCACGGCGTACTGCACAGCTTGCACCTGGGTGGGGAAGACTTGCACCCCAACTTCCCGAAGCTTCTCCACTTGGCGTTGGTAGCCTTGCGGATCGCCCTCCACCCCGCAGACCGAAGCCACAATCGCTAAGTGTCCACCTTGTTGAGCTACGCTCTCTTGAGCTTTGGCCATAGCGGGCAAGAGTTCTCCCACAGGATCCATCGAGGAATTGTAGCCCAGGATGAAATCCAAAAGAAGCACAGCCAAACTGGGGTCTCTGCTTTCCGCCAGGATGCGCTCCTTGCGCAGGGTGGGGTCGATCATGGGATGAGCACGGCCCTCGGTAAATACTTCATCCCCCATATCGACCAAGGTGTGACCTTCGCTTTTCCAGGGATCGGCCAACGCGTACTCAGGCAAGAGCGGGGCATTGGAGCGGAAGGGAATCCCGGCGCGATGGAAAAGGAGTTGGGCTTGGTAACAGAAGGTCCCCCCGGCAAACAGTCCTCGCACATAGCGTTGCTGAGAAGAGAATTTCCCGCGCATGGGCTCCCCCCACGGAGCGACCTCGGCCCAGGGCGTGAGAAAAGCAGGCACAGCGACTTCGGCAAACTTCAAAGCCTGGACAACAGCCTGGTCCAGTGTGGGGGCTAATCGGTCCCCCAACACTTGCTCGATTTCCGGAGGAATCAACCCTAAAAAGCAGACGACCACCGGTTTCGACAGGGTCTCCAACCTATGCAGCAGGCTGTTCAACGTGGCTTTCCCTGGGGGCTTAGAGATGAGCACTATAACTTTTGTCCGATGATCGCGGTCCAAAGCAGCGAGTCCAGCAAGAGTGGAGATACCGCCTACGGCGTCCGAAAGATCGCGTGATCCCACACCGATCACGTGAGAAATTCCTGATCCAGCTTTGTGGATGAGGGTGGTAACCTCTTGTGCGCCAGTCCCGGAGGCTGCCACGACGCCCACCGGACCTTGGCGTACAGCATTGGCAAAGCCAATCCCCACACCGGCAATCATGGCTGTGCCACAGTCGGGTCCCATGACGATGAGCCCCTTGTTCTGGGCCAAAGTTTTTAAAGCGATTTCCTCTTCTAACGGGACGTTGCTGCTGAAGAGGAAGACATGGAGTCCACGCTCCAAGGCCCGCCGGGCTTCTTTGCCCGCATAGCGGCCAGGTAAGGAAATGACGGCCAGGTTGGCTTCGGGCATTGAGGCCAGGGCTTGAGCTAACGTCCTTGGAGCCCGCACTTCGCTCCTCCGCGCACCGGAAAGCCAGTCTTCAAGCTTGACCAGGGCTTTTTCGACAGCCTGGGGATCGCCTTCCACGGCCACCACCAAATCATCTGGACCGGCCGATTGGAGCTCCTCTTCACCAAAGCCCAAGGAGACCAAAAGTTTGATGTTGGCGGGTGTCCCCATGACCACGGCCCCCTGGGTGATCCCCGGCTCGGCCTGCACACGGCGGCTGATTTCCATGAGAAACACGGAATCCACGTAGCGCCCCTTATGAATGCGGCAGATTTTGGCCATGGAGATTTCACCTCGCCCGAACCACTCCGTATTTCTCGGCAAAGCGCACCAGAGCTTTGCGGAAGCACTCCAACGGAGCCCGAAGAAGCCCGGCCCCGATCTTGGGATGTCCAGGATCCTTGTGGGCGATGGCCGTGTCGATGATGGGGGCAATTCCCGTCTGGGCCACTTTGCGGATGTCAATTCCCACCGAGATCGGCTGGAAGTCGAGGGCCGGCATGCGGTAGTCCGGGTTCTTCCCCAAGGTGATCTCTTCCATCTCCTTGGTGTAGGCATGGGCCTGCGCCACGGTACCCCCGACCAAGGTGAGGATGCCCGGGGCTCCAGCCAACACGAACGCTCCCCACCCCACCGTTTCCGTAATGGCCGAGTCGCCCATGTCCAAGCCGGCGTCTTCAGGTCTATAACCGGGGAACAAGATTCCCTCGACTCTAGGAGCCGGTGCAGTGAACCACTCTCCGGGAAGGCCGCTCACCTGAACGCCAAATTCCACGCCGTTTCGGGCCATAGCGACAACAAGGGTGGAGTAAGGGATATCTCGGGCTGCATCGGCAATGGCTTTGGCGGCCGCCATGGCCACGCCGAGGAAAAACACCGGATGATGGACCAAAATCCCCAACGTGGCCTTCAGATGGTCAGGGGGAAGCCCCGCCTCAACAAGGGGGATGGCCAGGGCATTGGCGAGAAGGCTGGAGGCCGCTACCTGGCGATTGTGCAATTCGTCGCCCATCTCTAAAGCTTTGGCGATGAGCGGTTTTAAGGGGAGTCCTCCGCGAACTTGCAAGGCCGCGTGCAAGCTGGGCCCCCAAATGTCCCGCCAACGCGCAAGGGTTTCCACCGCTTCGGGACTGAAGTCTCCAAACTGCTGACGGTCCTCCACCGGCCGACAGAAAGCCCGGTTGCCAAAGGCCCGGTTTTCCACGACAAAAACGGGCATGGACGGCGAAATCGTGCCCGCCATGGGCCCCACCGCCCGGTGGGCATGGTTCGGCGCCAAGTCCACTTCCCCAGCGTTGAGCAGTTCCCACGCTTCGGCCGGTGTCTTGGCCCACTTTTCAAACAGCACCGCCCCCACCACCGCGCCCTTTTGCGCCCCGCACATGCGGTTCCACTCGATCGGCGGGCCGGCATGAAGGATCACTTTGCGCGCACTGCGGAAGACTGGAATGACGTCCTGAGCGGGGACTACGTCCACCAACACAGGATCACCAGCGAGCAAGCGCTTGAACGCCTCCCCGTTAGCCTCTTCAATCTTTGTTTTCAAGTCAGACAATGCCGCCCTCTCTTTCTTCCCAAGCAGGGGGAGAAGACAAAACCGTGTAAAAGCCCGCTAGACATGCCAGGCCCGAGCTATGCCCAATCCTGGTGAGGGTATGGGCAGCGGTCAGCACAACCTCAAAGGGACTGTGGTCCAACAAAGCATGCGCCAGGCTGTGAAGAGGAGCTGGACCATCTCCATGGGCCAAGTCGGCCAGAAGCGCGGCGCTCAGCGTGGTCGTCCGCTCTTTCGCTTGGTCGAGAAACTCCTCTAACCAGGACTCATCCCACACCCAAGGGGTCAAACAACGCGATGCCAAACGCGCCCCAAACAGGGCCCCGCCTACAAAGTCATCGCCCATGGGTGTCAGCCCCGGGCCCAAGCCCACAAGCCTTGCTCCCCAGCTCAGCAGCTCCCTGAGGTCGCGAGCCATGCTGACCTGCTGTAAAGCGTGAACCCAATGGGTGGAAGGGAAGGGAAAAGCTTGGGCAAGTTGCTGGGCCCGCTGGGCCACCGATGGAGGAGGGCGATAGAGAACCAAGGGGAGGGGGGTCCACAGCTGGGCCTGATGGAAAGAGAGCCCGAGCCGTCCTTCCCCTAAGAGCAAGCACCCTGTTGATGCACAAAAGGTCCCAGGGTTCCACGGAGGGAGGACGTCGTGGAGAAGGACGGCCCGGGCATGAGGGGGTGTGTCGATGGTCCCTACCCAGATCAGCTCACCTTGTGTGGACTGCAGGACCAACATCTGCGCCGTGCGACCTAGGACTGTGGCCGCAAAGCCGGGTCTGGTGAGCAAGCGTTGAGCCTTCTGACCCCAAACCTGTGCGCGTAGAACCATAGGGGAAGGGGGCTCACCGAAGTGAGCCCCCTTGGGATTTACTTGGGTGAGCCAATGATCCCTTGGACAAGCCAGTCGAACTTGCCCATGTCGAGGGGTCCCCAGGCCTCACCGGCGGCGATGCGCAAGTTGCCCTCTTGGTCATAGATTGGCCCGGCAAAGGGCTGGAGTTCCCCGGCTTTCAGGCGCTCGGCGAACTGGAGCACCTGGGCCCTCACCTCGTCGGGCACGCGTGGGCCGAACTCGCCCAGGGTGATGAACCCCGCCTCGAGACCGCGGCGGATATGCGCGGGCTTCCAAGTCCCCGCCAGCACTTGCTGGGCGATTTCCACGAAGAAGTCCCCCCACGTGAGCCCCAAACCGGTGACCCAGGAGTTGGGGCAGAACTTTTGTACGGCTAAGGAGGGGTAACCCACGAAGAAGGCGCCCGCGGCCTCCACGGTCTGGGCCACCGCGATGGGGGAGTCCAGGTGGGACCCGATCACATCGCAACCCTGCTGGAGCAAAGCCTGTGTCGCGGCCACCTCCTTGGCCCGGTCCAGCCAGCTTCCCGTGACCACGAACACCGTTTCGACGTTGGGGTTGACCGCCCGCGCCCCAAGGTGGAAAGCGTTGCAGTTGCCCAGCACGAAAGCAATGGGCATCCCGCCGATGAACCCGATCCTGTTGGTCTTGGTCATGAGCCCGGCGGCAACACCAAGAATGTAGTAGGCGAACTGCACGTTGCTGAAGTAAGTGCCGAAGTTGGAAGCCAGCATGTACCCACCGGGGTGCATGAAGACCACGTCGGGATAACGCTTGGCCAAGTTGAGGGCGGGGAACATGTAGCCGAAGCCGGCGGGGAAGAGCAGCTTAGCCCCTTGGGCGATCATGTTCTCCAGCACGGCCTCGGCCTCGCCCTCGGGCACGTTTTCGGCAAACAGGACCTGGACGCAGGGCATCTTCTGCTGCAGGGCCATCAAGGCCTCGTACTGGGATTGGTTGTATCCGGCGTCGTCCTTCGTACCCCCGATGATCATGCCCACCACAAGACAGGGTTGCTGGGCCATAGCAGCCCAACCACCTACGACCGCACCGACCAGCAAAACCGCGAGAAAACGCTTCATTTGAACCTCCTTTTGAAAACCTTGTGTCCTAAGCCCAACTCCTCCTGCTCTGGCACTAGGGTGTCTGCGCCCGGCTCTCACCCCCCTCGTTCCTCGGTGCCAAAATAGACCCGCCCCAGACTGGCTGGAGCGGCGTACCGCACCCCTCGCCCCCAAAGAAGGAGGACAAGGAGCGTCAAAACGTATGGGAACATGTCCAGGAAAAACGGAGACAGGCCAATGCCGCGGGCCTGGAGCTGCAGCTGCAAGACCACAGCTCCTCCAAACACGATGGCCCCTGCAATGGCCCGCAGGGGATTCCACCGGGAGAAAATGACCAACGCGATGGAAATAAACCCCCGGCCCGCGGTCATCCCCTCGCTCCAGGTTTGGGTGACCCCCAGGGCAAGATGCGCTCCCCCCAGTCCTGCCAGAAAACCCGCCACACAGGCGGCAAGGAAGCGAACGCGTGTGGGAGAAACGCCGGCGGCATAGGCATGGGCAGGGTTTTCCCCTACGGCGCGCAGGTGCAATCCCCACCGCGTGCGAAACAGCATGAACCAGGCCACCATCGCCAGCACAAAAGCCACGTACACCAACAGGTCATAGCGGAACAGCAGGGAACCATCGCCCAGCCAGGCGTACTTGGGGAGGGCTGGGGCCATTTGACCTACGTACGGCTTGCCCAACAAGGCGCTTACGCCCATGCCCAAAAACATGAGGGCCAGCCCGGTGGCCGGTTGAGATGCGTTACGTCGGACAACCAAATAGGCGTAAATGAGATTAGCAAGAAGGCTCACACAACCGCCCACAACCACCGCGATCCACGGGTTGCCCAGCCGCACCGAGAGGACAAAGCTGGAGGAGGCCCCAAGGAGCATGAGCCCTTCCAGGCCCAGGTTGACCATCCCTGCGCGCTGCTCGATCACCTCGCCCACCGTCGGATAGAGCAACGGCGCAGCATAGAGAATGGCTCCAGAAATCCAAGAAACCAACCACTCCCCGTTCATGAACTCTCCCTCCGCACCAAGGCCTTGATCAACACAGCCTTTGCGGGCTTGGCCAACACCACAAACAAGATCAGGGCCAAAAGGACGTTGACCGCAGCGTAAGGGATCCGCTGGGTGATCTGCAGTGTGAACCCTCCGGAGGCGATTAAGGCGATCACAAAGGACATGATGACAATTCCCACCGGATTGGACACGGCGAGCCAATTCACCAAAAAGCCCATAAACCCATAGCCTGGGGAGATGGCCAGTTTGAGGCGGTAATGCACGGCTGCGACCTCGATAATGCCGGCCAACCCGGCCATAGCTCCGCCCAACGCCATGGCCAGCGCGATCCAGCGTGCGGTGGAAATGCCCAGACGTCGGCTGGCCTCGGGGTTCCCCCCCACGCTGCGCAACTCCAACCCCCATCGCGTTTTACTCACGAAAAACCAGTAGACGATCAACAGAAAAAGCCCGATGAAAAAACCGATGTGGAGGCGAGTGGTTCCCAAAGCGGGGAGTTGTGCGACTTGGGGGAACTCCGGTGTCTGCGGATAAATCGCCAGTTCAGGGGCCCGCCATGGGCCGAACACGAAATAGCCCACGATCAAGGGGGCGATGTAATTCATAAGCAGCGTGCTAATCGTCTCGTTCACCCACCCGACCGCCCGCAGGAGGCCGGGGATCAGGCCCCAAAGGCCCCCGCCCACAGCACCGGCCACAAGCACCATGAACATGGTTAACCATGGAGGAAGGCTGGGGAGGTTAAGGGCCGCCCAAGTCCCCACCATGGCCCCCAAGAAGAACTGCCCTTCGCCACCTACGTTGATCAACCCAGCCCGGAACGGGAACGCAGCGGCCAGGGCCGTTAAAAGCAACGGAGCCATCCGCACCATCACTCCCCAAAGCCCCCGCCACTGCAACAGGTTGACGCGGAGGACGTCTTGTACAGCCTGCACAGGGTTCTTCCCATTGGCCCACAAAAAGAGGGCAAATACGCCGAGGATGAGGGCGATGTGGACCGCCAGGCGCGCACTGCTGGAAATCAGGCGGTGCTTAATCATGCGCGACCCCCCACACCGGCAACCCCCACCATCATCTTGCCGACTTCGGTAAGAGAAGCTTCTTCTGGCCGCACTTCGCCCACGATCTGCCCCCGCAACATCACGACAATGCGGTCGCTGAGAGCAAACAGCTCGGAGAGGTCTTCGGAGATCAACAACACTCCTTTCCCCGCTTCTCGGGCTTGGAGAAGGGCTTGGCGCACAGCGTTGGCGCTGCGCACGTCCAGTCCACGGGTGGGATAGAGCCCTACCACCAGCTTGTAGTCCCGGCTAAGCTCGCGCACCAGCACCAGCCGTTGCAGGTTCCCTCCGGAGAGGGAAGCGGCCCGCACCTTTTCCGGAAGAGGAGCGAGCCCGAGGCGGGCAAACCCGGTGCGAGCCACATCCCGCACTTTGGCCCACGCCAACCCTAAGCCGCCGTACACGCTAAAGGCCTGGGGGCTGAGCAGGGCGACGTTTTCCAACACCGAAAACCCAGGCACCACAGCCATGACCAACGGATCTTCCGGTACAAAGGCCAAGCCCTGGCGGATCAGCCGTGCCGGCGACCACCGCGTGGCCTCTTGGCCCAAGAAGACCTTGCGGCCCGCAATGGGCTTGACTAAGCCCAAAATGACGTCGCCAAGCTCCTTTTGTCCGTTGCCGGAAACGCCGGCCACCCCCACAATCTCCCCCTCGTGGACCGTGAGGTGCACTTGGCCCAGGGCGGGCGCGGTGCCCACGGCGCGTGTGGCGATGCCCTCCAACTGAAGGACGGGTTTCCCAGGAGCGGTCCTCTTTGCCCGTTGGGGAACTTCCGTGAGGGGTTCACCGAACATCATTTCTACCAGGGCCTCTTCGCTGGCCTCGTTCGCATTCACCCTGCCCGCCACTCGACCTTGGCGCAACACCGTAATGCGATCCGCACAGTGGAGGGCCTCCCGCAGCTTGTGCGTGATGAACACCAGGGCATACCCATCGGCCCTCAAATTGCGGAAGGTTTGAAAAAGGTTTTCCACTTCATGAGGGGCGAGGACCTTGGTGGGTTCATCAAAGATAAGGATGCGGGCTTGAGTGAGCAAGAGCTTGAGCAGTTCTACCCGCTGCTGTTGCCCCACCGAAAGCTGCCAGACGGGTGTTTGGGGATCCAGCTCTAGCCCGTAGCGCTGTGACGCTTCCTCAATTTGGGCATACAGCTTTCTGGGGCGGATGGCCCAAGGGAGTTGGGCCAAAAACAAGGCCACGTTTTCGGCCACGGTGAGGGCAGGGATCAGGGTAAACCCTTGAAAAACCAACCCGATGCCGTGACGGCGTGCTTCTTTGGGGGAGCGAATGGGGGTGGGACGGCCATGGAGGTAGACGGTCCCCTTGTCGGCTTGGTAAAAGCCATACAGAATTTTGACCAGGGTGCTTTTACCCGCTCCATTCTCGCCCAGCAGCGCATGGATTTCTCCTGCGCGCAGGTCGAAGTCGACCTTGTCGTTGGCTACAACGCCGGGGAAGCGCTTGGTGATCCCCTCGGCGCGCAACACGGCAGTTTTGTCCATATCCGCCTATCCTGGGGGCCGGGAGGGACCCAGCCCTGGGTTCCTCATCGCGCTCGAACTGTAACCAGAGGAGAGGGGGAAGAACATCGGACAAGGGCCACAAGACCCGGGGCCGATTTTTGTTAAGTTATGACAAAGGCATCGCCTTCTGCACCAAGGGCAGCAGCTGCAGAGCCACCTGTAAGTTCGCACGGAGGCGAGGATCGACCAACGCAGGCCCCAACAGCTTGTGAAGCTGCCCCACCCGGTAGCGCGCCGTGTTGTAATGCACCCCTAACGCCGCCGCTGTCTGCCGCAAGTTACACCCGGACTCTAGATAGGCCCGCAGCGTGGGCAAAAGTGCCCCCCGTTTGTCCCGCCGCAACACAGGGCCCAGCGTTTCTTCACAGAATTTCTCCAGTTCCCCCCAGGATTCCTCGGGCGAGATCAGCCGCAGCACACCCAGGTCCTGAAAGGCGGTGACCGAGCTGGGCACCCCACGAGCAAGGGCCCGCCCCAGCTCCAAACTCTGCATGGCACACCGGTAAGCACGGCGGAACTCGCGCAAATCCATCGTCAGCTCACTTACCCCGATGGACACAGTATAGGGTGCGTTTTCGTGGGCGATGCGCTGGGTGATGTCGCGCAGGGCTTGGACGAGCTCAGGGACACCGATGCTCCGACCCCGCACGGGAAAGAGGGTGATCAACCGCGTACCTTGTCGCCACGATACGGCCCGCGGGTTGAGCAGGCGGATGTAGCGCCGCACAAGGTGCAAGCTGGTTTCCATATGGCTGGCCCGCTCGGTGGGCACGGCCTCTGGACCCCACGCGTCAGGCGAAGCCACGATCACCCAAAACGGCGCTTCCAAAGGCAGCCCTAACTGAGTCGCCAACTTCTGGGCCCGCGTCAGGGCCCCGGGTTGGTCCGAAAGCAGGTTCTCTAAAACTTCATTTTGAAAGTGCTGGGCCACTTGGCTCAAGGCCCGCCCCTCCATCCATTTGAGGGCGGCCACCGTAGCCCCATGCTCCAAAGCCACCATTTGCGCCGAAGGCAGGGGCGTAGGGAGCGTCCCCCATACCAAGATCTTCCCCAACTCCATGGAACTGGCTTGGATGGGATGAGCCACAAGCGCGATCTTTTTTCGGCCCGCCTGGATACGCAGGACCTGGGCTTGTCCCCAAGGAAGCTCGCGCACCACCTCCGGTTGAAACGCCGGCCCCAAAAACGCGTCCCCGCCAGGGTCCTGTTCCACCAAAAACCGCGGCGTAGCCTGCGCTGGGCCCTCCCCCAGAATGCGGCGGAAGCGATCCACCAAGGTGACCGGGCGCCCCAAGGTCTTGGCTATCAGTCCAGCGATGTCGGAAAAATCGCCTCCGCGGAGGACCAGGTCCAAAAACTCCCGTAGAAGTGTTTCGGACAAGCGGAGCTCATTGGCTTGGATGTTGAGGATTCGGCTCATCAGGGGCTGGATGATGTCGATGAACGACACCTTGGGCGGAAGTTCAATGAGAGGGAAATCCAAGGCCTCGGCCGCTTGGATCATCTCTTCCGGGATTTTGTCGATGTAGCTTTCGGGGGTAATGGCAATGCCCACCAGTCCTTTGCGCGCCAGGCTGGGGATAAGGTTCCTCTGAGCCTCGGGGTTATCTCGTAAAGGATAGAGGGTGGTCACCAGAAGCTCACCGGGGCGCACCCAGTCCAAGATGTCGGGGACCTCCATGACGTTGACGGCTGCCACGATACGATCGAGCCCCTTGTGCCCGGCCAATACCCGGCTTTTGCGCAACGGCTCAGCCAAGGTCAGCGCCTCCCGCAAAGTCAGCATGACACCCCCATTTTAGGGTTTCGCCACCTCGTGGGTCACCACGACCTCTTGCCCCACCATCCTCGTCTGTTCTTCCAGCCCCTCCAACGTTTGCACAGGGGATGATCGAGCGACGGGGGCTGCCAGATCCAGCGGGAAAGAAGCTGCAGGTCCTTCTCTCCGAGGAAAAGCCCCTAGCTGATCTTGGACTTCACGGGCTTGTCCGGCCGGCCCAAACGCCAGAAGTTGAGGTGGCGGAGGGGGTGGGATTTGAACCCACGGCACCCTTTAGGGGTGCACCTGCTCTCCAGGCAGGTGGTTTCGGCCGCTCGCCCACCCCTCCGTGGTTTTCCATTTTACCCAGCCCGTTGGCTCCGACCAACCTGCCCGCATCACAAACCCCGATCGGGTTGAGGTAGGCGAACTTTCCCCCGCAGGCCCAACAGCCCCGTCAGCTCGGCAGGAAGCGCCCGAGAGCCATCCAGAAGGCGGCTGCCACCAAGCCGGCTGCGGTGGGCGTGAGCACCCACCCCACCACGATCCTCCCCAGCTGCCGCAGGTTCACCCCGGCCACGCCCTTGACCAAACCGATGCCCACCACGGCCCCCACCACGGCGTGGGAGGAAGAGACGGGCACGCCCAAAGCGGCGAACACCTGGAGCGCCGCGGCTTGGGCGGTCAGCGCCACAAGCGCCGGCCACGTCCCCAAGGCCACAAGCTTCTCGCCCACCGTGATCATGACCGGCCGGGCGTACGTCAGAACGCCCAAAGCGATGCTCCCCCCACCCACCAGGGCCGCAGCGGGTACCGAGAGCAAGCCGACCCCCACGTAAACCCCGGTCACGTTGGCCACGTTGTTGGCACCCAACGCATATGCGCCCCAAAGCCCGATGACGATCAACCCCCAGCGGGTGAGGCGATCGTACCAAATGAGCCCGCCCAGTCTGCGCTCGACCAGCGGGCTCAGCAGGCGATGGAGCACGAACGCCAGCAACAGACTTCCCAACGGGGAGGAGACCCAGGAGATGCCGATGCGGCCCAGCACGCTCCAGTCCACGCTGCGGCCGGCGGCGAGGCTCACCCCAAGGATGCCCCCCACGATGGCCTGCGTCGTGGATACGGGAAGCCCACGCCACGTCATGACCGCCACGGTGAACCCGGCGGCCAGTACCGCGCAAAACGACGAACCCAAGCTTTGGTGGGCCAGGGCGGAATAGGTGGCCATGCCCGGGCTTCCGGCCAGGTACGCTCCGGCCACGGCGCCGAAGGCGGTGAGCACCACGGCCGTAAGGTAGCGGACCGCGCGTACGCTGACCGCCAACCCAAACACGTTGGCGGCGTCGTTGGCGCCCAACGCCCAGCCCATCAGCAACGCGGGGAAAAGGGTCCACATGGTCACGGCTCCCCGGGGCATGTATGGTGGGGTTTATACCTCTATAGAGGAGAAGGGTCAACAACAAATGCGCCCGGCAGGACTTGAACCTGCGACCTGCGGTTTAGGAAACCGCCGCTCTGTCCGAACTGAGCTACGGGCGCAGAAGCTACGGCATGTTAGCCCGATCCGCAGCCCCCTGCCACCTTGGTGGGGGACGTCCGCCCACCCCTTGCACGGCTTGGGCCCCGGCTTCCAGGGCCCTGCGCACCGCTTCCTGCACGCCTTTGCCCTCAACCCAAGCCGTAAGGAACCCGGCGGCAAACGCGTCTCCTGCTCCGGTGGGGTCGACCACGGCCACCGGCCGCGTGGGCACCTTTTCGACCTCGCCCTCGTACGCCAGCCAACAGCCGCGATGACCATTCTTGATGCAGACCACGGGCACGGACTGGGCCAGCCGGCGGGCGGCTTGGTCCACGCGACGGGCTTTGGCCAGCGCAAGCGCCTCCTCCCGGTTGGGGAACAAGATGTCCACGCTGCACATCAGTTGCTGCAAATCTCTGCGCCCGACAGCGGAAAGCAGAAGATCCGTGGCGCTGGGGTCCAACGAAACGGAGCAGCCTTGCTTTCGTGCCCGCGCCAGGGCCTTCCCGACGAGGGCCCGCGTTTCCGGGCGAAGGAGGGAATAGCCGGTGAAGTGCACGTGCCGCACATTTTCCCACACCGCGTCTTCCAAAAGTACCGCGGGGAGCAAGCGGTTGGCGCCAGGGGCGCAGATCATGGTCCGCTCGCGGCCTTCCACCCAAACGGCCACAACGCCGGTCGGTTCGGGAGTCCGTACCTCCACCACTTCCACCCCCCGCCCGCGCAGCTCGTCCACCAGCCAGGCTCCCATCCAATCCCGCCCTACGCACCCCACGAACCGGGCTGGAGTGCCCAAGTGGGTGGCCCATGCGGCCACGTTGGCCGCCGATCCCCCACCCAACAGCCGGATTCGGCCAGTAACCTCCGCTCCCCCACGCGGCCGCTTGTCAGCGAATACCACGACGTCCAACACCAGGTCCCCGGCGCAGAGGAGCATGGCTCTACCCCCTTTGGGTCAAGCAAACGGCGATCTGGGCAGCCAAACGGGCATTGGCCACCACCAGCTTGCGGTTGATCTCCGCGCTTCGGCCCCCGGTGAGCTGATGCATGCGCTCCAACAAAAAGGGCGTAAGGGCCTTGCCGCGGACGCCTTGGGCCTCAGCCTCCTGCAGGGCTTGGTCGAGCACGCGATCGTGCCCAGCGCGGTCCATGGGCTCGGGAGGGGCTTGGACCACCAGCACGGCTTGCTGAAGATCCAACGCCCGGTGCGCACGAACCAGGGCGGCCACCCCCTCCACCTCTTTCACTTCCGGCACAGGAAGCTCTGTCTCGGCCAAATAAAAGCCTGGGAAGCGCGAGGTGCGGAAGCCCATCACGGGGATGCCCAAAGCCTCCAAGGCCTCGACGGTCGCCGGAAGATCAAGAACGGATTTGGCCCCTGAGCACACAACCACGAGCGGGCACCGGGCCAAGGTGAAGAGGTCGGCCGAGATGTCGCGGCCGTCGCGATGCACCCCCCCGATGCCCCCGGTGGCCATCACTTGAATGCCCGCGCGCCAGGCAAGGAAGGCGGTGGAGGCCACCGTCGTCGCCCCAGGTTTCTTTTCGGCAAGCAACCGCGCCAGGTCGGGAATGCTGGCCTTTTCTGCCCCCTGTAGCCTAGGCCATTCGTCGCGGTCGATCCCAATGCGAACACGCCCAGCGAGGAGGGCCAGCACAGCGGGGACCGCTCCCTCGCTGCGCACAGCCTCCTCCACTTCGGCCCAAGCTTGGGACGCGACATGCGGGGGAAGCCCGTGGACGAACAACGTGGACTCCAACGCCACCACGGGCAGGCCGGCGGCCAGCGCCTTCTCCACCTCAGGATGAACGGCGTACAAATCAGCGGTCATCGTCCCAATGGTGGCCCTCCAGCGCGGGGTCAGCAAGACTCGCCTTCTTTTGACAAGGGCCACCATGGGGGATACCTTATGTTGCTTTAGCGGCAATGGTGGGCGGTGTATGAGCGTTTTGAGGGACCTCATCGCTCGGAACTCCCTTTGGGATTGTATTTCAGCCCTAGGGATTTTGGCCGGGGCCTTGGGCCTCCTGGGCCTTCTCCGCTGGTTCCTTGCCCGGCGGCTAGGAAACCTCTATCGCCGCACGGAAAGGCGAAGGCTGGGTTTAGCCGAGAGGCTGATCCGCCGCTCCACCACCCTTTTCCTCTTCTCGTTAGCCGTTCTTGCGGCCTCGATCAAGCTCTCCCTGCCGCCCCAGGTCACGCGGGGGGTCCACACCTTTGTCCTTTTGGTTTTCTTGTTTCAGGTGGGGGTATGGTGCGCCACGGCTCTGGGCTTTTGGGTGGAGAAGGAGTATCGCCGGAGGCTGGAAGAAAAGGATGCAGAAGCGGCCACGACCATCCACGGCTTGTCCGTTGTAGCGAAAATCGCAATTTGGGTTTTGGTCTTCCTCGTTGCCCTCCAGACCCTGGGGATCAACGTCACCACCCTTCTCACCGGACTTGGGCTTGTGGGCCTTGCCGTTTCCCTGGCCCTGCAGAACGTGCTCAGCGACTTCTTCTCCTTCATCGCCATCGCCATGGACAAGCCCTTCTTAATCGGTGATTTCATCGTGGTGGGGCAGCAAATGGGAACGGTCGAAAAGATTGGCCTCAAAACCACCCGCATCCGCAGCTTGTCCGGGGAGGAGATCGTGTTCTCCAACTCCGAGCTTGTGCGCAGCCAGATCCAGAACTTCAAAAGGATGGGGGAGCGGCGTGTCAGCTTCACGTTCAGGGTGGTGTACGATACCCCACTCGAGCTTTTGGAGTGCATTCCCAAAGTCGTCCAGGAAATCATCGAAAAAATGCCCAACACCCGCTTTGACCGCGCCCATTTCAAGGAGTTCGGCGAGTTCGCCTTGGTGTTTGAAGTCGTGTACTTCCTCCTCGACCCCAGCTACCACGTGTACATGGACACCCAAGAGAAGATCAACCTCGAGCTCATGCGGCGGCTCGCGGCGATGGGGGTCAAGTTGGCTTATCCTACTCAAGTGGTCCTGCTTCAAGGGGAGGTGCAGCGTGGAAGTTAAGCAAGAAATCGAAAAACTCTTGGGAAAAGCTCGAGGTCTGAGGGCCAATCCTGCAAGAGCGATGCTCATTCAAGAAGCCCTGCGCTACCGGGAAGCCCTGGCCAGCCGATCCGGAGCGTTAGCCACGTGGACCCCACCGGAGTCCACTGGACGACGGCCCGACGACACCTACATCGTGGACCGCCCCGAAATCCACGGGCAAGTGGACTGGCATTCTCCCTATTGCCACCCCCTTGCCCCCGACACCCTGGACATGATTCTCGACGACGCCCTGCGCAAGCTGGAAACCAAGCCCAGGGTTTACCTTGTGGAAAGGGCGTTGGGAGCCCATCCGCACTGGGCTTTGAAGCTTCGACTGGTGACGGACCGTGCCCTCACCGCCCTGTTTGCCGACAACATGTTCCGCCCTATCCCCGAAGGCATCGAACGCTCCGCCTTGGGGGAGCAACCGTTCACGTTGATCGCTCTTCCTTACGACAAGCTGGATCCCCAAAAGTACGAGGGCCGCCTGCGCTTCGACCCCACCAAGAAGCGGACGGCCGATCTCGCCGTGGTCATGGACTTCGCGCAAAAGATCGGGGTCGTCTACGGTTCGGCCTATTTGGGCTCGGTGAAAAAGCTCATGTTTACGGTGATGAACTTCCTCCTGCCGGAGCACGGCGTCCTGCCCCTCCACGGGGCAGCCAACGTGGGCAGGGAGGGCGATTGCGCGCTGTTCCTCGGGCTTTCGGGGACGGGCAAGACCTCGCTTTCCGCTGATCCCGAGCGCATCTTGATCGGTGACGATGAGCACGGCTGGTGCGCCGAGGGCATCTTCAACTTCGAGTGGGGCTGTTACGCCAAGATGATCGACCTCGACCCGCAAAAGGAGCCGGATATCTACGGGGCGGTGATGCACGAGGCCGATCCCCTGCAGCACGGGGCGATCGTGGAAAACGCCATGATCTACCCCGATGGAACCTTCGACTTCCGCGACCGGCGCCTCACCGAGAACTCCCGCGCCTCTTATCCCTTGTCTTTTATTCGCAACGCCGATCCCCGTGGATTGGCCGGGCATCCCCAAGCCATGATCTTCCTCGCCGCTGACGCCCATGGGGTGCTTCCCCCCATCGCCCGGCTGGAACCCGAGCAGGCCATGCTGTGGTTCCTCATGGGCTACACGAGCAAATTGGCGGGAACGGAAACCGGAGTGATCGAGCCGGTTTCCACGTTTTCCCGCTTTTTTGGCGCCCCGTTCATGCCCCGCTTGCCCCACGTCTACGCGGACCTCTTGGGCCAGTACCTCGCCCGCTATGGAACGCGGGTCTACCTGGTGAACACGGGATGGACGGGCGGGCCTTACGGGGAGGGGAAACGGATCGATATCGCCCTGACCCGGCGGATGGTCCGGGCCGCCCTTTCCGGCGAGCTCGACGGGGTAAGGTACCGAGAAGATCGGCTCTTCCACCTTGGGGTTCCTGAGGAGTGCCCCGGTGTTCCGGCCGAGATCCTCAGGCCGGAGAACACCTGGAAAGACAAAAGGGCTTACTGGGCGCGGGCTGAGAAGCTGGCCCAAGATTTTAGCCGCGAGTTTGAGCGTTCGTTTGCCGGGCTGGGGATCAGTCCGAGCGTAGCCGCCCAGTGCCCGGGCCAACGGTAGCCAGGGCCGTGCGCACGCGGCGCCACAGCCGCCGGCCCCGCTGCACAAGCGGAGACCACGGCTCGCCGCGCACGTTGGCCAGCACCTTGCTCCACACGGTTCCCGTCAGTCCCACCACCACAGCGGCCAAGGCCACCCACGCCGCCGCCAACGCGGAAATCCCCAAGCTGGCCAGGGTCAGTCCCATGGCCAAGGGAACCAATACTCCACCGACCAGAAGGCGCCAGCGGGGACTCATAGGCGGCGCACCAGCTCCGCCAGGGGCTTGCGCTCGCGGGGCGCGGGCTTCTCCGCCGGGTAGCCCAAGGGGATGAGCATCATTAGCTCCTCGTGTTCCTTGGCCCCGAGGAAACTTTCCACCTCGCGGTCCTTAACCCGGCCGATCCAGCACGCCCCAAGGCCCAGCGCGTGGGCGGCCAGCAGGATGTTTTGGGCGCAGGCGCCGATGGCTTGGGCATCCTTGATCGGGTCGTAACCGGCTTGCCGGTCGCAGAGGATGGCCAGCGTGATGGGCGCGGTGCGCACCATGTCCCCCTGGGGCACCAGCTTGGCCAGCTCCTCCCGCTTCTCCTTGGTCTGCACCACCACAAACCGCCAAGGCTGGGAGTTGCGGCCCGAGGGGGCCCACCGCCCCGCCTCCAAGATCGCCTCCACCTTCTCCGGCTCCACCGGATCTGGCTTGAACACACGGATGGACCTCCGCTCCTTGATCGCTCGCAGGACCTCGTTCACCTTGCCCCTCCTGTTTACCATTATAGCGATGGAAGGGCCGAGTTTGGGAAGAGGGCTGTTCGTGCTGGGTGTGGCGCTGGCCCTACTCGGGCTGGCGTTGATGGGGAAGCTGCCGGGCCTGGGCCACCTGCCCGGGGACATCGTGGTCCGTCGGGGGAACTTCGTGTTCTACTTCCCCTTGACCACGATGCTGGTGGTATCGGCAGGGCTGAGCCTGCTGTTGTGGCTTCTGCGGCGCTAGGGAGCCTGCTCCCATTCCCGGGCCAGCGCTTCGAAGTCCGCCCGGGTAAATATCCTATTTGTGTGCGGAAGCATACGGCCCACGTAGGTCTGGGCCCATAACAACCGTTCGAAGGTAAGCTGGAAAGGTTGCGTGAGGTCCAGCCGGTCGGCTCGCACGTCCCAGTGCCCCACCACCGTCCGCGCCGGCAAAAATCGGGTCACGATCACCGAGGCTTGCGCCCGCAAGTTGAGATCGGGAAGAACGGCTTCCAGCACATAAACGCCCTCAGCCGCCTCTGAGGGGATGGCAATCCACCAGGTTCGGGAAGAAAGAACGCCCACGGGTACAGGATCGTAGAACCCCGGCGCGACCTCCGCGTCCCACCCTGCGGGCAGAAGAACCTCAGCCTGGAGGGAAGGAAATTCCGCTGGGGCGACGAGGCGAAGCTGCAAGGAGAACACCCAGCCTGGAAGCACAAGGGGGGTGGTGGGCACAACCTCGGCGTAGACAAGGACCACGCTTTCGTGTTGGCCACGGGATAGCTCCAGTGGGCGAGCAAGCGTCCATCCTTGGAACTCAGCTTGTAGCACATAGCGGCCCGGGGGGACGGCGAAAAAGGCGCGACCGCGGGCGTCGGCCACGCGCGTGTGATCTCCCAACGTCAGCGCGCTTCCCGGTGCGCTGTGCACTTCCACCAGCGCCAGCTCAGCGGAAACGCGCACAAAGGCGAAGCAAGCACCGCGGTCGCACACCGTCCAAACGCCTAAAGCCTCAGGGGGAAGCCAAGCCCGAAAAAGCGTGCTTTCATCCTGAAGCACCTTTTCCCACGTTGGGGTGAACAGTTCACCGGACCAATACAGCGCGGGTGGTTCCGGGCCCGGGGCTCTAACCTCCACGGGCTCAGAGGCCAAAAAGGCGAGGTGGGGGACCTCCAGGGCTGCCCCTACCCCGCTCCCCACCACCAGCGCACACAAAAGGATTCTCATCGCAGGGGCAACAAGACGTAGACGGTGTAGCACCCTGTGGGGTCCCGGTATTGAGCCCACAGCACGTCGCCGGCGCACGCCAAGAAATCCGCGGCCCGAAGCGGCCCGCTCAGGTAGGTACCGCCCACAGCCTCGCTCAGGGGAAGTTCCCGCGTTTGCGGTTCCGGCCCCAATTTGCCCACAAGGAGCCTCCCTCCGCCCGGCGGGACGTTCTCCAATTTGACCTTAAACGGGTTTGCGCACAACCAAGGTTCTGTGACGGGCAAGCCCGATTCAGCATCCACGAAGGACAGCTGGGCCCGCGGCCACATCACCACCGAGGTCTCCACTTGGGCCCACATCAACCCCTGGCGAACAAGGGCTGTCACCTGCACGGTTTGGGGAACCTCCGCACACAAAGAGAGCCCAGGGCCAGAGGGGCGCCGCACTCCGTCCACGCACCACCACACCTCATCGGGCGTTTCCGGAACCTTTACATGCACCTCCCCGCAGCACCCCACGGCCACGCCGGAGGCCGGCACGGACAGCTCCACGGGGAACAGGCTCAACGGGACCCGGAGAGGCTCTCCATCCACCGGGCATACAGCGCACACCCCTACCGCAGGTGCTTCGCCCATGAGCCTACCTTCCACGGTGAGCAGCCTGACCCACAAGGAGCAATCCTTGGGTTCGATCACGAGGGCCAGTTCGCCCTCGAAAACCCCGCTCGTGGCCGTGGTTTCCCCCAAGACGATGGGGAAGGTCCGTTCACCTACCATGAAGGAAAGCTCCGCCCGGTCTTTTTCGCACGAGGTATCGCGGCCGGCGTCCTCCACGCGGATTCTGTAGCGGGCGGGGATCAGATCGCTGGCGGGGACCCACTGCAGCTGCTCATTGTCCCAGCGCTCGAGGGTCAAGCGGGGCTCACCGGATTTCCGGCCGCGGGGCTCCACGCGGGCTGTAGAAGCGAGCCCCCCGCCCAACTCCGTGGCCGCCACCAAAATGTCGCCCGCCTGCGCCACCACGGCTCCTGCCCGCGGGGCCTCGCAGGGCCGGTTCACGTACACAAGCCCTGTGGTAAGCGTCCCCTCCGTCATCCGAAGCGCCAAGCGCACCACTTCCCCGGTGCGCAAGTTGACCAAGGTTACGTGGCCTTCAGCTTCGGCCACGCCCACCACCCGGACCTCGAATTCACCGCCAATGCGGGGGACCGCAGTGAACTGCACCTCCGCCGCCCAGGCCGAGAGCGCCAAAATCGCCATACCCGCCCATAGGATGCGCATCGCTTCCCTCCTCGGAAACGTTCTCCCCCATTATAGGGAAAATCGCTGACGCGGACAGTGATGGGGATTACGGCGGACGGTGCTACAATTCTGGCCGAAGGAGGCCCAATGGAAGAGCGGTTGAGGCAAGCTGTGGCGCGTTCAGGCGCCGACTACGCGGAGGTGCGCTGGGAGGAGGTGTGGCGCTC